>Ga0123342_1000296_pt1 | contig 73814 bp, 32 predicted proteins | sample Turbeawhitnodule_FD_89960 | JGI IMG/M metagenome (GOLD analysis project Ga0123342, IMG submission 89960) | Root nodule microbial communities of legume samples collected from Mexico - Turtle bean Mexico white nodule | ecosystem: Host-associated > Plants > Roots > Nodule | place: Mexico: Nepantla... | reverse complement strand
AATTTTTAAAAAAAAAAAACACACATAAATATGTAGAGAGTTTTTGTTATTTATTTTTTCAATTATGTGTTTCCCTTTTTTTTTTTACATTTTTTTTCCATCTTTTTTTTTTTTTTTTTTGTATTTGATCATGTTTTTTCTATTTTTGTTAATATTAAATATTAATTATTTATTCAATATTAATTACCGTTATTTTAATTATTATAATAATAAAGAAAAATAAATAAAATTGTTATATTAAATGTTTAATTGAAATTAACTTTAATCATATTAACAAAAGTATAAAAATTATTCAAAATTAACTTATAATATGAGGTTCAGACACGTCTCTTAAATGGTGTCAGACACACGCATTGAACTCCAACATTCGTAGGATACTTATATGACACATATTGATTAAGTATCAAATTAAAAAAAAAAGAATTTTTAACAATTCTAACATGGTTTTTACACAATTTTAAAAAGAAAAAATACATTATTTTTTAAAAAACTCAAACTTATTGTATAAATTTTTATTATGATTACAAAAATAAAAAACAAATCATTTTAAACCGACCATACAAAACATGTTTTTATTAAAAAAAATTTAAAAGATATTTGTGCATATAAATCTTTATTCTCAATTTTGTATATAATTCATAGTTATATAATACATATACGTGTTTTCTCTCCTCCAATTTAAAAATTTTATATATGTTTTTTCTTTTCTATAATTTAGAAATATTATATAACTCAGTGTTTCTCGTATCTATATCATATCAGTGTCGGTGATATATATATAGAAGACTACCTCCTACCTCTTAGATGCTTAACTAATGGGAAGCAAGGAAGCATGAGGGGAGAATTTATGATTTGAATTTATAGTTGAAGTAATAAGAAGCATTGAGTAGAGAAAGATTGATGAGTAGAGAAGAGAATGAGGTGGTGAGGAAACAAGAGTGATTGAAGTTGACGAGACGTCTGATGCGGGGACCATTCAACTTAGGGACCAAATGATCCCCTGATGCACGTGCAGTTGCAGAAAAGGAGCCCAAAAGCCGTTCGATTGATTACGTGTAAGGCTGAGATTGAGGGTGTAGGGGCCGCAGAATAACATGGGAGATACGCTCTGTTTTTTCTCATTCTCAATCGTGACTCCATTCGGGGAAGAGCTTTTGGCTTTGTTGGACGTTATCTTCTGCTCCTTCTTTTAAAAACAAATCAATAACCCATCACTTTTGTCCCCAGCAAAATCATATGATGATAATGATAATTCAAAATGCAATTATTAAATATTTCAATATAATAAATATAATATGATATTATTTAGGAGTTGAAGTTAATAACGATTTATATTTATATCTATTTTTTTTTTCACTTCACCAAAATATATTTTAAAAATAAAACCGTAATAAAACACGCTAGACAAATATTGCGGTCTTTATCTTTGTCTATGCTTTATATAAATTTAAATTACCTCTCCCATCTTTCACACACATCTTCCTCCCACTTATTTCAACACCCTCATTAAATAATATCATAACTTTGCACATCACCATTCATCAAACCTTACATTAATAAATAAATACGAAAGAGACGTTCCTTCAACACTATGAAGAGCATGTTTGTCACCTTGACTTTTAAACCATTTCCTTCTAAGTTTTAACTTCTTCATCATGCTCCAATATGGTCTACCATTTTCTGGCTTTCTGCTATATGGCTGAACTTACAAAGCCCATGAATACTCACGGAAATAAAGGAGTAAATAAATTTTGTTATAATTAATATAGTCTAAACATCACTCAGGAATCGAGTTCAAAAATAATTTATATACTCGTATAATTAATCTTTTAAAATTAAAACTGTGATAATTGACTTCTAAAATAAATAATATCATGATGATTAATCTTAACAATTCTATCTATTAAATTTGAAATCGAAACAAGGTGATTAAAAATAATAAAAATTGTGGATAATGTTGTGTAAAAGAAGGGGAAAAAGCATGAAAATTGGGAGGAAGTACTGGTCTAACGTGGTCCAAATGCAATGGGTAAGAATATGAGGTTTAGTGGCATGAAAAGTATGGAATTAGTATTGTGCCACTTGCACCCCTCTGCTTGTGTCAGATATTGCGTTCAATCCAAAGGCCAAAACGCATTTTCATGTTGCCTTCATTCACAACTCTCATTTTATGTGCCACTCAGCATCTTACAGATCCTCTCTTATTTTTTCTTTTGCTTTTATTGGCAAGTTCCCAACACAAAACCAACTTGCGTTTTTGCCTTTTCAGCGGGGCCAAAAGTCTTCATCTTTTCTCTTAATTTCTTTCTCTGCAAAACTCACAAAACACACCCAATTCAATTCATTTCACAATTTTTTCGGCACTATTTTATAATACTATTCATATATCATTGGTCAACAGAAGAAATAAATCACAAGCGATTCACATTACAACTAGTGTGAGCAAAAGAAACTTTACCCAATGCGTTAGCCGTGTTGATAAAATTAGTTATTTTCAGTATTTATATAATTAATAAAATCTATTTAACACTTAGATATAATACTATTTTTTCTTATTCTTTCTTTTTTGAAACCATAATATATTTTACATTGATTTTAAAAGACTTATTAAATTGATTCTATTATTGATGCGTAGAAAATTCATTACATTTTACATCGATTTTATAACCGATGTAATAATATTTTGTTTAGAACCGACGTAATATATCTATTTTTACATATAAGTTGAAATTTTAACTGATGAAATATGTAATATTTTTTTCAGTTTTTTATTTATTTATTTTCTTAATCAATAATTTTAAAAAACATACTAGATATGAGTAACAGTAACAAATTACAAGAAATATTATCAATAAAAATATAATATCAATAAAAAAAATTTAATTTTAATATTCATCTTATATATATATATATATATATATATATATATATATTTAATAAAACAAAAATGTTATAAAAAATCAAATACAAATTCTCTCCATCTACACTTGCTAAATACCTAACGTATTTATCTTAATCTAAATAGTATTTTTAAAATTGAAACATAACAAAAAAATAATCTTAAAAAATAACATATTTAAAATTAAATTATAAATATTTAGACGTATACATTATCAACAAAATTAATAGCTATTAATATAACAAATAATAAGAGTAAAAGAAAATGTAACTTACACGGGGTTGAAGCAACCCAAAAAAAATCGGTGGAGATAATTAAAAATGAAGAATTAACTCAACTCATTCTAGACACCAAAGCACCTCTACAAGTGAGAGCGGAACCAAACCCAACAACACAATCTTACACTAAATAATTTTACAATCCAAAAAGGTAAACCTACAACCTGAAAAAATGAGGTAATGGAGAAAGTAATCAATAGCGACAAAGAAAATGCAAGCCTCCTTCAATCTAATAAACTAAACCCAACAAATGAAAAAAAAAATACAACGCGACAGTATAAACTATAGTGCAACACAGTGAGAGAGAACACCAAAAGAAGAAAAAGACTAAACCCCAACCAACCACGACGAAACTCTGGCACTACCCACCACTATGACCAATATCACTGGTTCTCCAAAGAACCCAACCCAAAAAATGAAAATGAAAAACGTGACAACTAAGATCTGTACACAATGCAACAAATGAGAAGAAGCAGTGATTGTCTCACACCACCCACTACTACATCCAATGTTACCGAAAATCCAAAGAACCAAACTAAAATTAAAAATACAAAGAATCGTGAAGAGTATGTGACGCAATGAAAAAAAAAAAAAAACAACAACCAAATGTACGAGAGAAAAGTTAACGCAAAACACGAAAGTTAAAATTTTAAAAACAACAAATATAATATTAGTTCCCTAATCCAATTGATATTATATGTGCTTATTATATGGGTGGTAAAAAATTACAAAATCATATAATATTTGTATAACCGATATAATATCTATTACCTAAATTACAAAATTAACACAGTTTATAAGTTTAATATATAATGACATGATTTTAAATATATTATATCGATTACAAGGATAATTGATGTAATATTTATGAAAAAAAATTATAAAAATATCAGGAAGTGATACTTCACATTGATTTTTGGGTTTTCATTTAACAAATTTAATAGTTTATCATAATATTTGTATTTTTCATCCATTAGTGTGAATCCACGTAATAATAGAAGAAAGTTTTAATGCGAGCCCAACAGGTAATAATTCAGTTCCTCTCCGATATGTCTAATTATTTACCGATATAAACTTACCATTTTTTAAAAAACAAAAATATTAAAAAAAAAAACATTGAAAATGAAAATGGTAAAATTTAGAGTGGTCTTTGAAATCAATTAATCCACTCAACATTTTCTTGTAAGTTCTGAAAGCAATGCAGAATTGGCTTCACCGCACGTTGGCTAAAGAAATAATAGTTTTAATAAGTTTTCATCTGCTTTTAATATTTGTAAATCTTCAATTCCTAACATAACCAAACCCCTTTATGTACTCATTTTCTATTAGTTTAAACCTAAAAATGAAAATTATTAGTTAATATCATTAAATCAAATATATTTTTATTTTTTCAATAAATAATTTAATCGAGTAAAAAAATTATTTCATATAAATGAGATAACTATTTATGTAATTTTAAGTTTTCAATCAATAATTTTTTGTTAAAATAATTATAATTTACTTCTAAGTTTTTTATTTTAAATTATCAAAATCACATATTTTCTAATATATGATAACAAGGTTATCTCTAAATATAAATGTAGCAATATACGTTTAAAGTTTACCAAGAAAATATATTAAAACTGTATGTAACATTAAAAAAAATCATAATTTTTTTTCTTTTTATAATTTAAATATAATATAAAATAATTTTTTTCGTTATATATTGATTTTTTATCTAATCATCCTAAATGTATAAAATGGTAAACTTATAATTATAAAGTAAAATTATGTATAATATTTTAATTTTACTAATATTTTGTAAATAAAAATTAAATCACTTCTTTAAAAAAATATAATAATAAGGTTGATAATTTATTAAAAATGAAATTATATTTTATTTATAAAAATATCGAGCATACTACCTCATTGAAACATGCATTTCAAAGTGATATAATTATTTTAATTAATATCTTGAAATTCTTTTACTAAATTGATCATAGTTAAACATAAAAACTAACCAAAAAAAATGTTAAATATGTAAAGAATAACAAAAATATTTAGACATATTAAAATAATATAATACTTAATAATATTTATATATATATATATATTTAAAGCATATTTAAGTTAATTATTTTATATTAATTTTAAATTGTGTAAAGCTATAAAAAGAAAAGAGTAATAATAATTTGTTTATTAATAATAGTAATAATAATCAAAATAAATTTTCAAGATAATAATAATACTAATTAAAAAATCATAAATAATACTAATTAGAAAATCATAATTAATAATAATAAAACCATTATGTTTTTTTATACATTTGAGGTGTTTTATTAGTATTAGATCATTCATAATTTTCTTTTCATCCAAGTTCACCCTATTAAACGTAGGTAGTAGGGTAACACAAGGATAAAATAATAGAATTACAAATTCATGAATTGAAAAAATAATTTTTAACTATAACATCAATTAAATCGTTCAAAAACTTTTTCCTATTTTTTATACTTATCTTTATTTTAATTCAAATAATATCGCTTTTCTCACTTATTCCCTTATCCTCAGTCAAATTCATTTATTTAAACAAACAAAGACACTGATGGGAATTTAGGAAAATAATAATTTATTAAAGAAAATATCAATAAATACATAATTTTAATATAAGTTCCGCAAACAAGGAATTTTAAATTTTTTTAAAAATTATGTAAATCACTTGAATTGGTTTTGAAAAATATTTGAAAATTTATACTAAAATAATGTTTTATTAATAAATAACATTTACTGAAAATAGTTTTGGTACTTACAGATACACCTGTAGTTAGATATTTGTAGGAAGGGAAATTAGAATTAAATTATTTGTGCAACTTGTGGTCGGGGCTCACGTGGGGATTACTCCAATAATAGAAAACCATAAAACAACTAATACTCACTCTGTCACCTTCTTTTCAAACTATTTTAAACCTCTCTTATAAATAAAAACAATATCATTTCTAACTTACTTTTCTTCATAAGTTAACCAATTAAAGATTAAATTAAAATAAAAATCCTCTAAAAATTAAAAAAACTGATAGTTAAAATTAATTAATTAATATAATAAACTGAAAAGCTCCAACCTTTGAATGATGGAACACAGTCACTACTACATCACTGTTACAGATTCAGAAAAGGGAGACAAGGAGAATAACAGAAAAAAAGTGAGAAAAAAAAAACTATTAGTGATTACATTGCTACGATCTTCCGCCGTTACAAAATTTGCCGATTTGGGGGGCAAGAGAAGGAGGAGAATCAGTGTGTTATAAAAGTGATGAAATCAGAGAGCAAGAAGAGGATCGGAGACAAATAAATCGTCGATATCTTGGAAAAACTCCTGATTTCTGTCTGTATGCCAACTTTTCAAACCCAAATCCTCACAAGCAGTGAGAAACACACCAGGCCAATCGTCGTCGGAGAACAACACGCTCTCAGCCGCCGCAGCGCTGTCCAACTCGCCGAACATCTCCGGCGCCGCCAAACAGTCTTGGAAGTCAAATTTCAGTTCGCTCGGAATCGGAAACAGTGACTCAGCTTTGGCCTTGGAACTCTCGGGCACGGAGGAGTAGTCATCGTCTTTGCCTGCTATGGATTCAGCTTCCTCAGACAAAGAGCAAGAGTGAAGAACGGAAGTGGGAGAAAACAGGGTTTTGTTCTGAGTTTCCTCGGCGGAGGCGTAACCGTTGGACGCCGGCGTCGGGTCTTCGTTGTGCCACGTGGCGGGTGGCGTTATGAAATTGGTGAGCGCGTCGGGTCCACGCAGCTTAATAGCCGCGTTGTCGTACACTAAGGCGGCTTCCTCGGCAGTGTCGTAGGTACCCAACCATAGCCTCACGCGTCGCGACGGGTCGCGTATCTCCGCCGCCCATTTTCCCCACGGCCTTTGTCTCACTCCGCGGAATTTCTTAACCGTCGACGCGCGCGGCGTCTCTGCAACTCTGTCTTTCCCCACCACGCTCCTGCTTCGAACTCTCTTCCTGGAAAAGACGCCATTGTTGTTACCGGCGCAGGGCTCGATGGAAATCTCGTTGATGAATTTCCTGTGGCGTTGTCGGAGGCGCTTGGAGGAGTGGAAGGTTTGTTCTTCGTCGCTGGAGGAGTCGGTGGCGTCGGCGTCCGTGACGGTTATTCTGACGAGTCTGGGATATGGGTTTTGGGGAGGGTGGTGTGAGAGTGTGAGTAGTTTGGTGTGGTGTGTGTACTTGGTGGGTGGCGTAGTCATGGTGGGGAAGTGGTAGATTGTTGGGGGTAGCAAAGCATTGACGGTGGAAAATGGAGAGAGGAGAAAGGGAAAAAGGGAAGAGAGAAGAGATATTCCTTTGACACTAGGAGGGAGAAGAGAATAAATAAAGGGAAAGAAGAGAGAAAAAAGTTTTGGAAGAGTGAATGAGAAATGTAGGTGAATTAATGGTTGAATAGATATGGTTGAGAGAGAGTAATTGAAGGGGGAGTGTAGTAATTTGAAGGAAATGTTACGTTAAAAAAGAGTGAAATTAAGAAAGAGGTTTATGCAGAAGAAGTTGGGTGAAGGAGGTGAGGTGAGGGAAGGAGACAGAAGGTACGAAAAAGGTGGAGGAGGCATATGAGGCTGTGAACAGTGTGGGGCTAAACAAAAACATAAACATTAAAAATAAAGCTTCATTTTAAATCTTAAACACTGTCTTCTCCGGAAAACAAAAAGGGCGGGTGCAGGCGGCGCTGTGTTGCAGTTGCCCGAATTGCGACCTATGCTCTGCACGGCTCTGCTCTGCTCTGTTCAGCATGTCCCTGTGGTTGGCGTACCTTGTGTTGTATGGGTTTCAAATAGTAAACTAACGGAAGCCTGATGGTTGCAGCAAAATCACACCAAGTTCTGTACTCTTGTACACAAAGATGAAATAATGAAATCAGGGAAATGAAAGGAAAGAAAAACACCAGTACTCCATACAAGGATAACCTCTCTAAGTACTCTCCTTTTTCTTACCCAAACCTATTTTATAGCATCCAATACCTATTCACTCAAATATACATAATTTTATAAATAGTGGTTAAGATACAATTAGATGAATCCATAGGAAGACTTATCCGAAAGGTACAGAAGAATCCAAGTGCCATAGATAATTTGATAATTTTTTTCTCTCTATTCACCTGTACTCGAACTAAATTATCAAAATCTGTTTATTTAAAAAAAAAAAAAATCACCGTACCTCGAAATCGTGAAAACCAAAAGCAAAACATAAAAAAAAATCATTAGAGGTAACCTTAATTAATAATTAGCATTTAAAAAGGAGTGGTTTTGTGTACTGTAACTGTTTGAGATACGACTGAGGCAATTTAAAAAGGACACGTGGAGCAGGACAAAAGGCAGTCCAATCACGTGAGATGAGACACTTTGAAACCTTGCCAGTCCCCCTTTGACGGACATAAAATAAGGAGCAGCGACTTATCATACTATTTTAATGCACTGTATAATATTTTAAGTGTTTTTTTTTTTCAAACTAAAGTAATTTTCCACGTTTATTATTAAAATGGTTAGATTTTTTAAAATTTTTAAGAATTACGGTTTTTTAGTATTTTTTATTCAGACAAATTACAGAGAGAAACTTGCGTATATGACTGGATTTTATATCCCTGCTCACATTAATGGAAAAAAAAAAAAACCACATTAATTTGAAGGAAAGATCAAATATCTTGGTGATATCATCCTTTTATTCAAACCGAACATTAGACTTTGTGCTGATAAAAGTAAAGTTGAAAAGTAAGGAAACAGGGAGAAAAAGAATAAAAAATAATTTGAATGTAGAAAAATAAGTGAAAATAAATAAATAAAATTGTAGATGATGTGAAATATAAATAGGATTTAATTATACAATTTAGTGATTTACGAAAACATCCTTGTTTTAAAATTGTTAATGTTATATATTTCTATTTATAATAAACATGAAAATATGAAAATAAACATGATAATGTATTCTTAACTTATTTTTTAAAAGTGAAAAATAATATTAAAAAGTAAATCAAACTTTTTATCAATATATTTATGGAAGAAGTCCCAAAATTATGATGTGTGTAAAAATATATTATTTACTTTAGAATTTTGAAAAGTTAAAAATAATATTAAAAATTCAAGAAAACATTTTGTCAATCATTATAAGAAAATTGAACTTCAATATTCCATCACCTTATATCAAATTTTTATAATATCTATTTACCCCTTGTAATAAAAGGCTATCTATCGTTTTACTCTTAAAATTTTAATTATCTTAGAATATTAAATTTTAAATGAGGAAAAATACTTATTTAATGTTCATAAATATACCTTGATAATAAAAAATATATTTTCAATATTTTTTTTTAATTTCAATCAATTATAAATTATTATTATCAAAGTTTTGCAAGATGTTATCATCACAATCTAGTTAAACATAAAAATGGATGTCAAGTTCACTTTAATGACGATGAATGCAAATGAACCACACATCAACATTATAACATCACAACATCTCACTAAATCATGATTTCTCTCAAAGATATTTCCTTCATTTTTCTACTTTTTACTCTCACGTCTCAAGCTAATACAAAGCCAAAATATCCATACATTGTTTGCATCACAAAATGTGGAGATTATGCTCCTGATAACACCTACTAGACCAACATTTACACTATTCTTTCAAGGATCATTTTTTATATCTAATTCTACTATGAATTTTACAACTCCTCTTGTAGCCAAGACTCTATAGAGTCTACGCACCTGGCCTTTGTTATCAAGATAACATGTGTCAAATGGGTTATAACCAATTATGTATGAGAGCATAATCGATTATGGTTCAACAAGTAATCAATTAGGCTTGCATGTATAACTGATTACATGCTCGGGCATAATCGATTATGCCCCCTCATGCATAGTCGACTATAATCCCACTAGAATATGTTACTAGCAATGTTGAAGCCTTACACTATGCATTCTTCACTTTCAGGAAGCCAATTTTTTTATCATGAACGTACACTGATCATAACCTTGAAAGTAGAAAAGTGTAAATCCACCATGCATGTCATGTTTTTTTCTCATTTTAGATGGGTATTTCTTCCCCCACCCCCTCTTATTTCTTTCCTCTCATTTCAACGTTAATCACTCATACCAAATGTAAATGGTAACATAACTATGTAAATGGTAACATAACTATATCCGCATGAAAAACACTTTGATAATACATCTAACCATCTAAACTTAAATCATGTCTTTTCAATTTATCATGAAAAACTTTGAAAAATGCTATATTAAATCTAAGTAGAGAACACATAAACTTATAACTGTACTCCAACAATGTTATTAAAAAAGGTTATCAAACCAAGACCTGGGTCATTTGTGTTTAACCTCATAATCTTGTTCTTTACGTCTTTGCCATAAACTATCTAATAGTTGTTAGAGGTGAATATTTGGATTTTAAAATGTGGAGTACTTTATAACTCTATGCCAATATGAACTTTTAACTTTGAAATTTTATTATATATGTTTTTTATTTTCAGGTTTTAATGTCTTAGAGGTTAAATTAATTAAATTTGCAAAAGCCGCGGATTAGTCAGCAATCCAAATAAACCATATAATTTTTTAAAGCTTAAATTAAATATTTAATATATCTTATTTTTCTTATGTATTACATATTTTCTTGCGAATCTACTAAACAAATAATCAAAATAATGAAAAATTGAAATAATAAACTATATTATAGACGAGATCAAACGCTGTTAAAGACAGCATTGACGGGGTTAAATGATTTAAAATAGACAATAAAATTAATTTCCAAGTTGTCATATTAATTTATAATAGATTAATAAATTTTGACATAATTAATATATACTTAACAATTTTTTTAATTAATATATTGGTAATTATGTGTATATTAGGAATGACAATTAGGTGGACTCTAAAAGTAAAAAACTAATATTTATCGATATATGTTTCCTAACATCACAAAATATAGATATAAAAGAATTATATTAAAAAGAAAATCTGACTTAAATGAAGAATACCCTCATCTAATAAGGAAGAATTAATAAAAAAGCTATGGAGAAGTTTTTTTACGCACAAAAAATCTACTTCGAGATGGAATGCCAGAATGCTAATTTGTAGTTGCGTGAACTGTCTTGATTACATGAATAAAGAGTATGAAACACATGTCTTTGAGTTTTACTCTTAGGAAGAATAGGTAAAAAATAATATATAATTTTTTAAAAATATATTAAGAAATAAACTTTAAAATTTAACTTAAATTTATAATAAAAAACTAAAATAATTTTAAAATTCATTTATACATATTATAAAAGTTTTTATCATTTCGATATTAAATCTCTAATTATTTCTTTACGATAAAATTTATTAATGCATGAGACTGTATAAATGATTATTATATAATCAAATATATATTTTCCATAAAAATTATTACTTCAAATATTTACTTTTTATTTTTACAGGTGACATTCCCAACTATCTAGATTATCAAATTAAGATATGAAAATCATTTAAAAATATAATATTTTTTCTCAATTCAATACGTGAATAATTATGAAATTATTTTTGAAGTGAATTTTTCAAAAATATTTAACCTTATAAAGGAGGGATTTGTTTTCTTCAAATAACACGTTTTGCACTTTTAATTCCCCAGTTATAATATTTTCTTTTTACTTTTCTATTTAACACTTTTTTTTATGATGAGAATTTAAATTCTCAACATGAAAAAGAAGTGTTGATTGGAGAATTAAAACCGTGTTATTTGAGAAAAAAAAGAAAAAAAGATTAGTATTAATAATAAAGATATATTTTAAAAGTTGTAAATATTTGAATCTGATTAAGAAAAGATTAAGCAATATATTGAGTTGAAACGAAAAGAAGTATATTACTAGATGAGTTTGTGATTTGATAGCTACTTCCATAGCCACTGTATGAGAACTGTTGAGATAAAAATGATGGAAAGACGTAACATTAATATGTGTGTGCACTTGTTAAACAAATAGAAAAAGTGTTTTTGTTTTTTATTATCTTAATTTATAAGACAAGTGAAAACAAAAACTGGTGAGTAATTAATATTATTAGTCCCAAATAGTGTGAAAAGTTAGAATGAGTATTTTATTGGTGGAGTTTGTGTTAGCAGCAATGGTGGTTGGGAAATGAAATGAGTACGTATTACCGTTAGAGATAGGCAGTGGGTTGAGCTCATAGTCCAAGGAAGTTGATAGTTTGATGCATGCATTGAGCCACAAAATGCAGAGAAGCTTTGGTACTTGTTGTCATTTTGGAGTTTAACCACACTCATATGGGCACTGTGGCCAATATGTGCTTTCTTTTTACTTATTATCATTACACCATCATAACTTCATCTTTCTCACTCCCTATTCTAATGCAACCACTCCCATTCACCCATTTTCCAATATTATATATACTCACTCATTCCTTCCATTTTTAACTTACATATAAAACTCTGGTTTTTTACTAGTCTAATTTTCCCCCACAAATTATCATTTTAGGTAAAAGGAGTTTTTTTTTATAAAAAAAATATTACTTCAATCGTATTATTTTATACTAAAATCGTGTATATATGACTTCACCTTAAAATTAATTTTTAAAAATTGTCAATGTGTGATATAATTTTTGTTTAGCGAAATTATTAAAATTATATTAGTGTGGTACAATTTTCACGTGCAGTCTTACCTTAAATTAATTCAATCTAAGGTTGAGAGGTCGAAAGAAGATAAAGATGACTGTGAAAGTTAGTAAAAATATTATGTGAAAAAGAACACAAGTGTCAATATTAATAAAGGACATGCATGAAAGAAAAATTAACTATAAAAGTCAATTAATAAGATATAAGTAAAAAGATTAAAATGATATGACAAACCCAGTAGACCCATTAGAAGTAGTATAAATAGATAGAATGTTTAGTTGAGTTTTTTAGCTTTTCTATGAGTAAATTAACATAAATACTGACTTAATCTTTCGAGTGTTACTGCAAGTACTACCTCATATACTGAGAAACTAAAAAGTTATTATAAAACACGAGTAACCGAGAGAAGAGAGACAAATGAAGAAAAGAAGAAATCGGAAAGACGAAGTGAAATTAAGATACCCTTTTTCCCATATTTAGTACAAGTACACTAAACATTTACAAACTTTTTAAATCAAAACACAATTGATAAATTAAGCAATTTACATCAAAGTTTTTACAATTTAAGAAAAGTTTGAAAATTAAATATATTATAAAGCAAAAACGAGCTTACTTATTTAAAGTTTCATATATGAAAGATCCTTTACATAATTCTCTACCTTCTAAGGGATATGATTTGATTGATAAGAAAAAAAAAATAGATTTGGGGGGAGAAGATAGTAGAGAGAAATAAAGGAAACACGTGTGCAAAGTTTAGCGTTTTTGGAAATCGATCAGAATCAGAATAAGAAATATGAAGGAATTGAAAAGAAATGGGTCTAGAACCGAGGGTCTCACATTTACTATAGAGTAAGAAATAGTACAAAAACCGACAAGTCTTGAACTAAATAAATAAATAAAAATTATATGATTTTAAGACCAATCAAATATTAATTATTTATTTTTTATCAGTAATAAAAAAAAATATGCTTAGTTTAATAGGTATACGAGTAAATTGGTCCATTTAGTTATGTATGTGTACAAAAGTTGGCACTAAAGGGCAAATTCTCCTTCCACTTTAATATCTTCTTCCTTTTTTTCGGCACTTTTATATGAATTTGTATTAATGGTAAAAAGTCAGTTTTAATAATAATTTTACAAAATAATTTTTTTTTTTAATAATTTTAGATACATTCGGCACCTCATATATTTTTCTTTTATTATTCACAATTGCAATATTCGAGAAAACAATTACATTATTTCATATACTTTAATTTCTTTTATAAAATAAATTCATATTTACATAATGATTTGGCTCTTTTATAGTTAAAAGTTTTGCTTCATGTAAAACATTGCAGAAGAAAATAGTTACTGTTGTAGTTCATGTGAAGATATATATTTTTTTTGTTTTAAATTCTACTTTTGCTTATCTTTAGTTTTTTTTTTCTTAAATTTTATGACTTTGAAATGATATAATAAAAACAAAAATATAATTAAAAATATCACAAAACTTACTTTAACCATATTATTAATAATAGAAGTCACTACAATAATCTTACCAGTTGAAAATAAACTTCTCTTTCATGAAAGGACGTTGTTGAAATTAAAAAAATAAAGAGATGCGAAACAAAATTGTAAAGTGAAGGAAGAATTTGGCCTAAAATTAATGTACTTTTATAATTCATATTTGAAACTAGTTTTTTTTTTAATGAAATTGAAATTCACCTAAATGCATGCGAGAGCACACATTGTTGTGTAGCAATCTGAGGAACATGTGGCGAATCGGTTACAATGTTTTTGAATGCCACTCGTTCTCACCGCCTCTCACTTTGTCTCCACCTCACCACAATAATTTTAGTGTTTCTTTGTACTATTTTACTTCAAAGTTATTTCAGACCCAAGGTTGGAACTTTCAACTTAGTTCTTTAATTATTATTTTCTTGTTGCTCTATTAATGGACAAGATCTTACTTATTAAATTCCTTCTTCCTTTTTCTTTTCATGCCACTGTCAAATATTAAAAACATATGTTCATGTACTAGACTATGATTATTATTTTCTTTTCATACTTTTACATTTTTACTGCACCAAATAAATTTAATTCAATTCTACTATTTTTATATATTCATTTTTGGTCTTGGAGGGTACATGTACGTACACTTCGACCTCAAGTTAGAAAAAAAAAATTATTAAAGACTCATTATCTTTTACTTTAAAGCATGCATTTATTTATACTATGTAGCTCATATAGACCTAAACATTATTAATGACTTTGAGATTATTTTACATGTTAAACAAAGTAATTAAATGATGATATTAAGTGTTGACTGATTAATAAATTTAGAAAATTAAATATCTCAAATATATGTTGGTATATTGGGTTATCTAAATATGTACTTACAAATTACTATAAGCAACTCTTTGCTTTACTAATTTTATATTTTCATCTTATTTTTGACAATTTATAAATTAATTTAAGTTCTTACTCCTGAGTGCTGATTCTTATTTTTAAGAATGAACAAATTAAATAAAAAAGTGTAAAAATTAAAAACAGTAAAAAATGGTTTGGAGATAGTATAGAAGTGTAGTAAATGTAAGAATGAAGAGGGGCATGTGATGAGTTAATAAATGTTTGTGGTGTGGTGCGGTGCGGTGCGGGACCATGTGCACCTTCTGTTACTCTCTTCTCTTTCTACCCAACACCACCACATTCATTGAAATTCATCTTCAATATGTAATTACCAAAATACACTTTTTAATATATACGTAACTAGGATTTCGAGTTTAGGGTTTACTTTGTTTCGAAATTCGATATTTTGTCATGATTTTATTTTTAAAAATTAATAAATTAAAAAAGAAAAAAATATAAATTATCTTTAATTTTAATTTTTGAATAATATGAAACTATATTAATGATATCAGAATAAATTAAATGAAAAATTTAAGACACGGTATAACATACAAAACCACTATTTTTTTATTTAAAAATTTAATATAATTACATACTAAAAATACAATACTGAGACTCATTTTATTTTTGGTCAAATGAAAAATGGCAGGCCAAAACATAAAAGAAGTGTGCGAAACAGATATGCTCTTCATTCATTCATTTATTTTGGTTTTTAACTATATTCTAACGTCTATCACGTGATCAAATCTTTAAATGCTACTACTACTTGAGATATGCTCTTTCAAATGTATACCTAAATGTCTGCGTTGAACATTATAAGCCTCTATGAAAAATTCAACAACTTAAAAAAAAAATAAAAAAAACCAAGGGCATGGATTTACACCTCTTCAATCTTTTGGAACACTAAATCTGAACTAAAATGTAATTTATTTTTCAAAATCCGGCCCAACTGTATTAAAAAAATTATAAATGTAACTAATATACTCAGTATATTAATATTTTATATTGTTAATTTTAAAATATTATATATTCCAACGGACAATATATTAAATATGGTTGACTTTAATAATATTATTTTATTATATTTGAGATCGGAATAATGTGTTTTTTAGGGTCTTAGAAATAATTAGTGTAGTTCTTCTCTTCTCGGTATATTGGACTCTCTCCGCCATCTTGGACTTTCGGCTACTAGATTCACTGATTCGGATTTAGGTTGGTTCTTGGACGTGGGATATGGACTCTCACCTATCTGACTTGGCCAGGTTCAACTTTTAACTTCTAGACTCAAAGTCAACTCTCAAACGTGTGTATGTACTTGCAAGAGACTCTGATGATAAAGTCATAATCGATTTTGTATCATTATCATATAGAATTCACTTTACTTGCATCTTAAAAAGATCGCCTATTTACAACATTCATTTGTTGAACTTTTAATTTAATTAAATTTTTACTTTTCGCACCTTATAATTGTTAAATATACTGTAAATATTTTGGACCTATTTATTTGAGTTTTCATACATAAATGTTCTTATTTTATTATTTATTTATTTTATTTTAACCACAACTTTTCGACCTTCCCACCTAACCAATTCAATATATATAGTATATATGAAGTATTTGAATTGGTTAAGTAATTAATCCCTTAATACTCTCATGTTGTGTTTCTATGTGGATTTCAGTTTTTCTGAACATTATTTTTCAACTCAGATATGTAAAAAAAAAACTTAAAGATACTTGATGAGGATGTGGTATATGAAATAACGAGATACCTATTTAGTATCTGGTATGTAAAAAGCGTTGTAATTAAGGTTTTTTCGACTATTCTATTTAAGAACTAATTTGATATTACAGAGTATATTTTAGATTGACATTAAGTTGTAATGCTTTATAGATTAATTTGTATGTTTTTATACATTTTAGAAATTAAATTATCTTTTTGGCTGTTTTTCAAAGACTAAATCGCTACCGATTTACTTAATAAATGATTATTTATAAAAAAAATTGTTTGATAGATTTATTTATAATGTTTTTTAACGAATTCAACCATATTTAATATTCTTACATGTAAACAAATATGGGCACTTTCTCGATAAATACAATTGGGTAGTTTAAATAATATACTTCTTTATTTTTTAAAATAAAAAATTAAATAAATGTAAACAACGTTTCTAATAACTTTACAGTAAAATAATTTTGTCTATATTATATATTATTCCATAAAAAATAAATTAAACAGGCCACTGGGTTATTTAGCAAATTTTTGTGTTTCGAGGTTTTTTTCCTAGGCCTCTGATTTGTAGCAAGGTACAAAATAGAAAAAAAATTGAAACTTTTTTTTGGGCCAGGCGAGACAAAGGCTGCGGCCCATTACTTTCGTCAGTTTGAAAGTTGAGACTCAGTGGACACAACGCCCCTAAAAAAACCATTTTAAAGAAAGAATTGGCTTCTTGCGCACCCAATAAAATAAATATAAATAATTGCGTTGCCTACATCCTATAAAATAAATATAAATAATTGCATTGCCTACATCCTATACCATGGAGCACCACATAAATGACATGGACAAAAAATAGGTATAATATCTAAAATGTAAGACACAAATTTATATATTATATAATTATATAAATTGATAATAAAAATTTATGTGCAAAAATATATTTATGTTTTAGATTTTTAGCATAAAGATGTTTCTCATGATTGATTCAAAAAAATTTATTCCTCATTTTATAATTATAATAAAAACTTGTATAATAAAATTGAATTTTAGAAAAATAATATAAATAATGATTTTTTTTTTAAAAGTGTGTTAGAACTGTCTTAGAATTATTAGAAATTCAACAAATTCTTTTAAAATTAAACATTTTACCAATACACATGTCATACGACTATGTCTGAAACACATTTAAGAGACGTGTTTGAACCTCAATCATATATAACACTGCATTCGCACAATTCCGAAGTCTAGAGAAATGGAAAAAGGTTCATCAAGTGACACAATGTTAAAATGGAAAATCACAGATCCGATTGACGAAGATGACACAGTGAATCAAACAAACAAAAGCAGTTTCCAGGCACAAAGCTAAAACACAAGCACAAGAAAACAAATGAAATGTTTCATGAGTTAACAGCTAGAAAGATAAGCAACCACCGGATTGCACTATCATCTGGTGCTTCCTTCCCCCAACGCATTAAAAACACAATCATATAGAAATTAGTTAAATTAGTTTGGCTTATTCCTGATAGTAGCAAATGTGCTGAACAAGAATTACCAGAGAAAAGTAGTGAAAAGAACCGTGCATGCTCTTGTTCAGAATTTGGAACAAAACATTTTCAGATACACTGAAATCAAATAGAGGCAGATCATTGATTTCTTTTTGGTGTAGTGATAGAAGAAAGTTGTCAAATATCACGCAGAGTGGTTAAAGGGGTTTGTGTTGCAGATTTGGCCTGGTTCTCAGATGATGCTTGCTGATTCACTACTGTATCAATCTGCCTCACATTTTCTATCATTTTTACAACTTCCGACATCTTAGGCCTCTGATCAGGATCCCTCACCACGCATGACATGGCTATCTGCAACATTTCCACCATCTCTTCCTCTATGTTGGGATACCTGATCAACTCCAAGTCAAACACTTCTGCTGTCCACTCTTCTCTCACAACCGAATGAACCCATCTCACCAAGTGCACAATCTCATCGCCCCCAGTTGTGTACACAGGGGATTTTCCAGTGAGAAGCTCTAGCAAGACCACACCAAAGCTGTAAACATCAGCAGGTTGTGTTGCTTTCCTCGTGTCTGTAACTTCAGGTGCTCTGTAACCAGCGGCTCGTGAGATGGGTATGGGAACTGAACTCATAATTGTTGCTAGGCCAAGATCAGACACACAACCATACTGTTTAGTATTCACAAAGATATTTGAGGATCTGATATTGCCATGCACAAGCTTCACCCCATTCTCGCAATGGATGCGAGTGAGGCCTCGTGCAGCACCCAAAGCAATTTTCATTCGAGTCTCCCAATCTAAAGGCACCCTATCCTCTCCTCTTTTACCTGAAAAACTCAGAAAGCATTATTTATCAGTCACAGCAAAGGTTTCAACAGTTTAGTTTTGCCGCATGTAACGACATAAAATTTTCAGAACAGATTAGTTTTGTTAGTGTGATATACTGTCAACTTTGTCTGATAACAAGGCAAGCGTTTCAAATAAAAAGTGTTCATATATAAACACTTGACTTAAACATACAACACCAACTGTAAGATTTTCAATTTATAATAAGGAATAATTAACAACAGTGTGGAAGTGGAAGTTGGGCAGGACCATATAATAGTTTCTCCAGTGAAAGTGAAAGCCAAGATCTGTTTGGCTTTAGAACACGAGTACAATCAAAGCTTATCCAGAGACCAAATTTTAACTTACTTAACATACCAAATATGCAGGGAGCCTTTCTTTTGAGTCAAAACCTAAGATACAAAAACAACATCTAAGCACCCAAAAAGCGGAAGATTCTACACAAGTGAGCATGGACATTAACTTGAAAATGTAGGAAAGCAAAATTAAGGTACAAACCATGCAACAAAGCAGAGAGACTCCCTTGAGTGTAGTAATCATAGACCATGAGCTTCTCGTCTTTGGAATAGTAGTACCCCTTTAGCTGAACCACATTCTCATGTTTCAGATTCCCCACAACCTCCATGTGCTGCTCAAAGTCCCTCTTTCCAACACCCACTTCCTTCAACCTCTTCACAACAACAGTGGTAGCATCCTCTAACGCAGCCTTATATGCAGCACCAAACGTCCCCTTCCCCAGTACCTCAGCAGAGGCCCTCAACAAATCCTCCAAGTCAAACGCATAGCTACACCCCTCAAAGAAAAATATTTTATTGTTCGCATCAAGGTCCCTCGAAACTACTTTTTCCGGAGACATATCTCCCTTCTGCAACTTCCGAGCAAAGGAATCCCCTTTCTTCTTTCTGGACCAGCACACTAAGATAAAAGCAACGAACGCTGCAAGAGCAACAGGAGCAGCAGCAACAACAACCCAAAACAGCGCCGTTTCACCGTGTTTCGCAGATTTGGAATGTGAAATTGTTTGGAGAGAGACATTGTTTCCCACGAAAGCCCAGTTGGGAAACCTGTGGAGAGAGAGAGGGATTTGGCCAGAAAACGAGTTATTGGCAAGGTTGATGGCAGTTAGGTGGGTCAAATGGGAGAGGGAGAGAGGAATGGTGCCAGTGAAACAGTTATTGGAGAGGTCGAGAACAGAGAGGTTCCTGAAGGCAGAGAAATCGGGTAAGGAACCAGAGAAATTGTTGAACTGAAGGTAGAGAAAGGAAAGGTTAGAGAGGTTGGAGAAATCAGAAGGGAGAGGACCAGTTATGGAGTTAGATCTGAGACTGAGTGTTTGCAAGCACGTGACGCGGCTTAACGTGTTGGGAGGAATGGTTCCGTGAAAGCCGAAGCCCGGCAAGTGAATGGCTATGACTCGTGAGTGGTCGGAGTTGCAGGTTACACCGGTCCAAGAGGTGCAAGGAGAAGAGGTTTGGTTCCAATTGAGGGGTCGTAAAGGAGCCAACTTTTCGACCAGATGAAGAAGTGCTTGCTTGTCCTCTGTGGGTTCTGCATTGGGTCGGGAGAGGATGAGAGAAACCAAAGAAAGCAAAGAGACCAAACAGAAAATGCGTTGCATCTTGCGGCAGAGAACAAGGTGGTGAAATTCTGGTGCAAACGCTCAGACCAACCACCACTGCTATGCTTCTGTCAAACAAAGATACCAACAACTTACCTCCAAATGTCATACAAAAATAGAGAGGGAAAAGAACGAAATCAGAAGCGGACACTCAGAAACTTGCATCGAAAAATGTGCCTGCAGATACTGCCAGGTTGTGTTGCGTTAAGTCAAATGAGGTGGTCGTATTCGACTGTAATTTTTTTTTCATTGTGAATCACCGAAAGGGTAAAAGGGCCAGTATTATTATTATTATTATTTTGTAATGCTCTTTTTGTTTATGGGTAAATTCTCTTTACACGGATGAATTTTAGGGAAAGACATGTGTTTCTATCAATTGATTAGCGAGGAAGTGTGTGTGGATGTGGGAGTAAAGAGTATATGAAGTGTCTAGTTCAAGTGCTAAGAAATAGAGGAAAAGTAAGGTGATCAAAGTATTCTTCATTTTTACAAAGTGAATGATAAAGATTTTCAGAGTGGTCATGCATAGATTTTTAAATGTGATAGAAAATTATTTATCTGAGTTTTTGAAAATTTAGTAAATACTCGTGAATAAATCTTGTAAATGTTCATATTTACATTCTTTCTTAAAAAAGTTTGTTATTATTAATGTGAAATAAAGTTGGTGAAGTTTTGTTTGGAAGAATTTGTTGCCAATAGTAGTAAAAATGTTTTCATAAAATGATGGTTGTTGGAGTTCGTTGAATATGTAAATGTAAGTTATTATGCCTCAAACAAATGACATTGGAGATTTGAAGGATGAAGATAAATTGTTAAAAGGGGATACTTGTTTATGCTTTAAAATGAAGTACATAATCAATTATTTGCTTTATTTTAAAACATAACTGATAATGTTTTTCATATAATCTATTATGTCTCACATTTTTTTTAAGTTTGTAGTTTTGTTTGGCTATGTTTACATGGCTAGGAGGTAGTTGAAGGTTGACCTATATGATTGTTATAGTGTAGGTGTTTTGGTGAAGGAATGTATTGGTGAAGTGTTGTATGTATGTCAAATATCATGTGCTTGGTTTATTGCATGCATAAATCATCAACAAGTAAGTCTTAAACACAACCTTTTTATGTATTCATGTGTAGTCATTTGGTTGATCCATAGTCAAAATGTGTTTCTTAGACTTATAATAACATTTTGTTAGATACTTTGAGATACTTAAACCAAGCATCTTAAATAAAAATCAGTTATATATCCCATAAAGTTCTTAGTATGTGAGAGACTTAAAAATCGATTATGAGATTCTTGGTATGATGCATTGTTAATGCGATAAATGTATCTATTTGATAAAAGTTTCAAAAATAAAATTTTATAATTTTCCACTTTATATATATATATATATTAATATTATGGTTGAATCATATTAAAATATTGTTATTGATATCAAATAATACTGTAAAAAGTATATTATAATTTTTTAGACAAGTGGATCAAATTTTACATAATATCTGATTATCAGGACACAATTTTTATTTATTTATTTAGGAGTTTAATTATGATATAGTATTAATTAATCTAAATTTCTTTTATCCACTCAAATGTGTTGTTATGAAATTTAAAATAATTATTATAAAAAAACAACAACTTTAAATAAACAGTTTATTTTATTTATGATTAATTGATACTATAAAAAACATTGTATATGTTTGTAAAGTGTATAACATATAAATATAATTCCTTTAATATGGTTTATTTATTATTTAAAATGGTATTTAAATGTAAATACTATAACACTAAAAAGTAAATATAAGTTGTGTATCAATATTAACAATTTTGACAATGATAATGTATATTTCGCTGTGAGTAAAATACTTATCTTTATTAAACTCCAAAATGGTTTATAGAAGTGCTTAGGGACATAAATTATAAAATTTATAATTTCGCTTAAATCTTTTATAATTATTTATATTTTAATTTTATCAAAATTTATTTTCAACATTTTTTTATGTATCACATGCAAATTTTATCTTTAAATAAATAATAATATTTTACTTTAAATTAATTTAAACTACAAAATTAAAATTATAATCTTACTATTCCATCAATTAAAACAATTTATCAATCATTCATAAATTTTTTTCTTGATTTTCCTTCACTTTTTATTCTCATTTCTTTAATCAAAACAATATTTATTTCTACTCTCCTTTTTCTCAAATTCACTTTTTACTTCCCCTTCAAATTTAACCCATTATATTAAAAAATTTATACAACTCTAAATATTATCAAAACACCGTTTTCAAGGAAAATAGTAATATTATTAGGATGAAAAGGAAGTATGAGACAGTATTATTGAGAGATGTGGTTTACTTTTTGTTTTGTCTTATTGTTACTCAAAAGTGATCTTTTAGAGACACTGTCATTTCCAAAAGGGCTGAACCGAAAATGAGAGAAAGAAAAAAACTTAAAAGATTGATGATTGGTAAAAGGTGTAGCATCCGATGCAAACCTCACAGTGATATCCACATTGCCAATGCAAAATTGTGGTGGAGATGAAACCTGTTTTTAACTCTTCTGTTCCAAATCCATTTACTGATATCTCTTATAAAAATAAATTACCTTTTCTAAACCATTTTTATTTATACTAATATTTCCTAGTTATTAAATTTAATACTCATTTTTACATATTAAATAATTATACTAATTTGTGTGAATCATTTGGAAAGTTTGCATTCACTCACTTGTGTGAGTATAAAATGAAATAGTTTGTAAAGTTTATTTGAAATGAAATAAACAAATGAGGTAGCAATAAGATGAATGATGGATTAGAAAATGTGGAAAAGTTTACTTGTTCAAATACTTGTTAAGAATGGTATTTGCATTATCATATTTTAAAGTAAATATATGGGAGATGACGGTGTAACTTCATAGAAACTGCAGATGGACATTGCAAAGTCATTTTCATTCAAACGGATTCTCTAGTCATCAAAAATTCACATTATACATCTAATTCAGCTGTTTCAGTTCACCTTTATCAAAAAATTTGATTTGTGTTCTCTATTTATTTAGATAGATGCTGTGCTTATGACTTTTACTCTGACAATATTTGCACAAACTACATTGGCTAAAAAACAATGCTCAGGTAGTCTTATTGTTATTGATTGATTTCAGGCTGCACATAAAATTCACAGCAGCAGCAGATGATCAAGAAGATTGAAGAAGTGACAATTCTAAACGACCTTTCCATTCTTCACCAGGCTTCAAGGGGATTGGTGTTTCAACTGCTGCACCATCCACACACAGCATTTGCTTGTACTCTTCATCCCCTAGATCTACTATGGACTTGGATTTTTTATCCCAAGGATTCCAAATAACTGTTCAATGACAAAATGTAATATGAATTGTTAGTTTGGTTAAGAAAATGACACAAGCCATCAATATTACTTGTTTTTCAGGTTTTAAAAGAAACTCACCAACATCAGGGAGTCCATCTTTTCTTATCACAAATGTTCTCCTCTTTTGATGATCCAGAACAGCTACCATATTGTTAGAATTGATATAGATCCTATCAACCTATAAGATGGAGACAATAAAATTTACAAACTGATTAAATATTGGGTATAAAAAGAGTAACTCTAACTTGAAAAAAAGATTATAAGAACTGTTTCACCTCAGATTCAAATGTCAAAGCACCTCCCTGTTCTGTGAATTGTTGCTTCTGCAATAGGTTGTCCAGGTAGTACTCAGTTTCCAACCCTTCTATCCTCACTTCACTGTCAACAATTAAATAGTAAAGATGAATTATGTTTACTCATAACTATCAACTCACTACTTAGTCAAACTCTTCCTTTTCACAATGTTTACTCAGAAATATTTACAAAGTATACCCACCTAACATCTGAGACGGACAGATATGTACGATAGCCAATGCAGAAACTGAAATTCTTGCTACCAACATTTCTGATTCGTGATGTCAAATTCAGAATACCATCTGCTGTCAAAGAAATCCTTAGGCGAAACTCGAAGCTGAAAAAGATAGTGTAAAGTGAAGTGATATTCAGAACTTGAAATCAAAAGAAAGGAGAATCTATATAAGATTCACAAACATTTAAAAAATATAACATAAGACATATAAACATGTAAAAGTATAATTAATAATCACAATCACATTAAAAAAGAGTTCGTATAATTAATTAAATACATATATGTAACAGTGGTTATGATAAAGAAATGGAAAATTGTAGTTATGTTAGAAAAGTATATAGAAGATGATTAAATGATAAATATACATTCTGGTACCTGTGTGGCCATGTTTTGCTATCTTCTTTGTATGGTTTAAGCAACAGATCAATGTAAACTTTTGCACTGAAATTACCAGAAAGGTGTGGAGGATCTTTCTCTATCGTCCAGATCCTGTTTCTGGCAAATCCATGCTGCTCCAGTGCCCCTCTGTTTCCGAACTGCACAAAAATTACACTAATTTTTCCATTATCTGTTTGCAATGCAGCATTGTGGAATATAATTAAAATTTTAAAAAATGATTTATACCTGTGGAAAACAGATTGGAATCCCTCCCCTCACAGCTCTGGGAGGATCAAAGATTGCCTATTGAAATAAAAGGAAAATTAATAAACAGAAGAATTCAAAAAATCAATTAAAGATTCATAAACAGAAGAATAACTAACACATTGCATTGATCAATGATTAAAAAGATGATTAAGAGAATGATGGGGGAAGTACTTTCTTGCTTACGAAGAGTAGCTCTCCAGTTGCTTTTGTTTTCCAAGAAAGAACCTGAGCTCCCAGCAAACTAATGGTTGCTGAAGCATCACCATTTTTGAGAATGAGTTGGGGTATTCCATTCTTGTCGTTGATGAGTTCAACAACTCCAGGATCAAGAGGTTTCTTCTCACTTTTTGCTGGTGATGACTGTGCTCCTTCACCTGCTTTAGAAGTAGAATCAGAATTCTTCATATCCAAATTCTTGATGAAACTAAAATCTTTATCTATGTGTGTGAGCCAAGAAGGAAAACTGAAAAGGGTGAAGAGTCATGGAATTGGGATCACACTTTGTATACTTGCGTGAACCTTGGAACCAAAACCTCAACTAACTAACTAAAATAACTAACTTGAAAAAAGATCTGAACTCTAAGGATTTTTTTGACCAGACACAGAGAATTGGAATTTATTAGATTTGTTTCTCACCTGCTACCACCCTTCTGGTAAATTAAAAATTATTATTATTTTTCTTACCTTAAAATAAGAATAAAAATTCACAATTTTTTTTTTAATTCGAGCAATTTATTTCAATTTGTAATTTCACATTTTTGCTATCTATCCAAATTAAATTGAAATGAACTATTTCAATTATATTATTTGTTGTTACTCCAGTATACTAGAGAGGTTAGTGTAAAAAAAAAATGTGATGTGCTCTATAAATTTGTCACAAAAAAATACCACCGTATGTTTATGAATGATATAAAGTTATATGATTAGTTTTGGAAGAAAAATAATAAAATATTAAAATAAATAAATAAATTTTAAAAGAAAAATATAAATGTACACATGTGTGCAGGAAGTTTATTAGTATTTGTACTGGTAGGACGTGTTTGGATCACTGAGGTGCGTTGTCATGGTCCGATTGATGTAAGAGGGTAACTACTTAACTCAGTCTAAAACAATAATAAACTCAATGATTTGTTAAGAACTCAATCCAAATGGCTAGCAAAATATATTAAAATAACTGAATAAATAACTGAATTAGATAGGCACAAATATTTACTCTAAAAAATTCGATGAAAATAAACAAAGATAATGTTATATCAACATTTCTAAAATAAAGGAGATATATATATTAACATACTATTTTTATAGTTGTTAGTTCCTAAATGGATGGAAGTCTTCATAATTATATACTCTCACTCACTTGATGGTCGGAGTCTTCATAATATATGTTATCACTCAGTTGATTGTAGAAGTCTTATCAACAGATGCAGTTACCTCAATGTGAATTTCAAACATATGATGTAAATACAAATTTTTTATTTTTTCTTTGTTGTAAAATCATGAATCCTTATTATACATTTATATTCTACTATAATTTATTTAATAATAAGATTTTTTTAATACATATAAACAAATAATTTAATATTATACATAATGTTAAAAAGAATAAGTATTTAATTATAATCAGATAGATAATAAAACTATTTGTCAATATAGAGGGTTAAAAGGTTAAACCAAGAATAAAATGAGATACATATATATTAATAAGAAATTATACAATAAAACCGAAAAATCAATATAAATTAAATAAAAAATTAGTGAAAGATGATATAACATATAACTTGTCATGTTATCAAAATTATCAGTGGGATCACACTTTATATATTTGCGTGAACCTTGGAACCAAAACCTCAACTATGCCACTCTTCTGGTAAATTAAAAATTATTATTATTTTTCTTACCTTAAAATAAGAATAAAAATTCACAATTTTTTTTTAATTTGAACAATTTATTTTAATTTGTAATTTCACATTTTGCTATCTATCCAAATTAAACTGGAATTAATTATTTAAATTATATTATTTATTGTTTCTCCAGTATACTAGAGAGGTTAGTGTAAAAAAAATGTGATGTGCTCTATAAATTTGTCACAAAAGAATACCACCATATGTTTATGAATTAGTTTTTGGGAGAAAAATACGAAAATATTAAAATAAAATAAAAAACTTAAAAGAAAAATAAGTCGGACGTGTTCGGGATCTGACCACTCAGGTATATTATTCTGGTCCGAGAGAGTAAATACTTAACTCAGTCAAAAACAATAATAGACTCAATAATTTGTTTTGAAGTCGACCCAAATGGCTAGTGAAATATATTAAAACAACTGAAATAAATAATTGAATTAGTTATGCACAAATATTTACTCTAAATTTGATATGAAAATAAATAAAGATATACTTTGTCAACATCCCTAAAATAATATTCCTAAAATAATGTGGATATATATATATATATATAATTGTTAATTCCTAAATGAAGGATCTACAAGTACTATAAAAAGGTCTCAAGACCCTAAATAAATGGAGGTTTCATTCCAACTACTCAATATATTCATACTTATATGCTCACTCACTTGATGGTCATAGTCTTCATAATTATATACTCTCACTCACTTGATTTTTGGAATCTTCATAATTATATGTTATCACTCACTTGATCATCAGAGTCTTCATAATTATATGCTCTCATTCATTTGATTGTTGGAGTCTTCTCAATGTTACTTCAATGTGAATTTCAAGCATATGACACAATATGTAAATACAATATAATCGTGCTTTATTTTTCTTTGTTATAAAATCATAAATCCTTCTTATACATTTACACTATAATTTATTTGATAATAAGAATTTTTTTTAATACATATTAACAAATAATTTAATATTATACACAATGTTGAAAATAATAAGTATTTAATTATAATCAGATAGATAATAAAACTATTTGTCAACATAGAAGTTTAAGTCAAGAATAAAATCAGACACATATATTAATAAGAAATTATACAAGAAAACCACAAAATCAATCTAAATTAAATTAAAAAAATGAGTGGAAGGTGATATAACATATAACTTGTCAGGTTATCAAAATTAACAGTGGCAGTTAAATTCATCATGTAAACATTGTACTATAGATACTTTCATTAGTATTCACTACACTAAACTGTTCACTAACATTGATGTGGGTCAACGATGTCGTTTCGATCTTTCCGCTTCCTCGCGCGTTTCACCAAACCGCATCACCACCCTCTTGCCTCCACGCGCTGTTCTCCACTCTCAACTCTCCACGCGCCGCCATGTTCTCCTCACCACCACCATCCCCACATCGACGAACGCCTCATTCACGACCAAATCTCCCACCTTTTTCCCATTCCCACTTCTAAATCCCAAAACACCGTCTCAGAACCCCTCAAACCGTCGCACCTGGACGCGAAATCTGTGGACGCATTTTTGCCTCCAGAAGACAAACTGCGCGGAGTCTTCCTCCAGAAACTAAAGGGCAAGGCCGCAATCGAAACCGCTTTGTCGAACGTTGGTGCTGATGTCGTCGACGTTAACATTCTTGGTAAAGTACTCAACAATGGGAACCTCAGTGGTGAATTCATGGTCACGTTTTTCAACTGGGCAGTAAAACAACCAGGGATACCCAATGAAGTTGGTAGTTACCATGTGATTGTTAAGGCACTAGGAAGAAGAAAGTTTTTTGTGTTTATGATGGGTGTGTTGTGTGACATGAGGAAACGTGGTATTAATGGGGATTCGTTGTTGTTGTCTATTGTTATTGATAGTTTTGTTAGGGCTGGTCATGTGTCTAGGGCAATTCAGATCTTTGGGAACTTGGATGATCTTGGGGTTCGGCGTGACACCGAGGCTTTGAACGTGCTTTTGTCGTGTCTATGTCATCGGTCTCATGTTGGTGCTGCCAATTCTGTGTTGAATTCGATGAAGGGGAAGGTGTGTTTTGATGTTGGAACATACAATGTTGTTGTTGGCGGGTGGTCTAAGATTGGTAAGGTGGGTGAGGTTGAGAGGATCATGAGAGAAATGGAGGTTGATGGGGTTGGACATGATTGTAGGACGTTTGGATTTCTTATGGAGAGCTTGGGGAGGGTAGGTAGAATGGACGAGGCTGTTGAAGTTTTCTGTGGTATGAGGGAGAAGAATTGCCAGCCAGATACTGCTGCTTATAATGCAATGATTTTCAATTTTGTGTCTGTTGGGGATTTTGAGGAGTGTATTAAGTATTATAAGAAGATGTTGAGTGATAACTGTGAACCTGATGTTGATACGTTTGTTAGAATAATTACTGGGTTTCTCAGAGTGCGGAAAGTGGCTGATGCGCTTCAAATGTTCGATGAAATGTTGAGGCGAGGTGTTGTGCCATCTATTGGGATCATAACAACCTTTATCAAACGATTGTGTAGCTATGGTCCACCATACGCTGCTTTGGTGATATACAAGAAGGCAAGAAAATTAGGGTGTATGATATCAATGGAAGCTTATAAGATACTGCTTATGCGGCTTTCTGAGGTTGGAAAATGTGGAACATTGTTGAGCATATGGGAGGAGATGCAAGAGTGTGGGTATAGTTCAGATTTGGAAGTTTATGAGTACATCATCAGTGGTCTTTGCAATGTTGGACAACTGGAAAATGCTGTTCTTGTTATGGAGGAGGCTTTGCACAAGGGGTTCTGCCCAAGCAGGCTAGTATATAGTAAACTGAGCAACAGGCTGCTTGCTACAGAGAAAACAGAGAGGGCTTACAAGCTGTTTCTGAAGATCAAACATGCCCGGTCCCTTGAAAATGCCAGAAATTATTGGCGTTCTAATGGTTGGCACTTTTGAACAGTAGTGCCAATTGGCAGATCTTACAGTAGATTGTCTTCTTTGCTTTCCACCTTGCTGGTCTTTGAGCTTGTTTGGAGACTTTGAAGCTGATTCCAAGTGCTTCAATCTTTCCAGCTTGATGGGAGGTTGTGTTAATTATTTGGAGGAAAATTCCTGTATCAACTTCGGATTGAAATCTACAACTGGCATCCTTTCTCACAACAAATGGAATCTGGTGAACCTGGAGACATGAGAGCGGCGCTTTATGCATTGTCAGGTTGAAGAATGCATCGCCATTTCTGCTATCCTCTATCATTGCATTTCTATGCCACTGTCTCTGCCAACCATTTTTCTCCATCATTGAGTAGCTTTGGATTGGTTGAGTTTTTGGGACTTATTGAGGTATTTGGTTGCTTCTGATATCTGTTTGGTTGATTGTGAGGATTGTAATCTCCTATTTGATTGATTGAGTTTAGTTGCAATCCGGGTTTCTCAATTGTTTTTGTAGAAGATGCATGATTTGAAATTGAATGTTTATGGAAATTTTCTGAAACAGTTTTGTTGAAGGGTTTAGGAATTTTGCTGCTGTATTATAGTTTCTCTTAATAAGTTCAGATCAATTATCCAGGAAAATTATAGTTATCTGATGGGTTTGTTATTGGAGCTTAAAAGATTTATCCATTACCATTTCGGTAATGGCTGACTATAAGTGCATATGCTTTGCCTTTGGAAAAAGATGTCTGAGAATCATTGGTGAATGTCCTATGTTTTCTACATTCATATTTTGCATAACATAATCTTGTGCTGCTATTTTCTTAATGCAGATCAGGTCCATCTCTAGCTTGGTATCATATGGATATTGATACAATGGTAGAGAAGAATAGAAGGTAACATGAACCTTTAGAAGCAATAATTATGAATTTAGTAGTTCATGAACAAGTCATTCATACAAAGGGCAATAATTGCTACATTGTTTAGATGTCTTCTTGATGAAGTGTTAATTATTAATTTGAGCAAATTTTAATCATTGAGAAATCCTGGTTTTTCCAAGACATTCAGTTATACAGCTGTATCTTTATCCGCATTCCCTTTTATTTAATAAGAACATATTTGTCATTTCACATAAAAATATAAAAATAGTCTACATGTTGAAATTTGATTCGGTGCAAGAAGTATTATTCGGTGCAGGAAGTATTTGCTGTAACTTTTTTATCAGTTAATCATACTAACATTCTAGAGTAATACTAAAATACTATTATAAATTGTAATTGTTATTGAAATATATTAGTATAAAATCTGTTTGGACAAATATAACTAGAAAAATAAAAAAGAAAATTATTTTTTTATAAGCTGGAAGTAACTTATATATAAGTAATCTGTCAAAATTCTCATATAAAACCTATAAATTCTTATTTTTAATTGTTAATTTTAGTTTATAAATAAATTCATTTTTTTAATTTTTTTTTGATGTTTTTTTAAGATGTCAATTTAATTTTTAACATGTTTATAAGTTAATTTTAATTTATAAAGAATCTCATTTGTTAATTTTTTTTTTCTCTTTTTAAATGTCATTCTAAAGATATTTTGTCTAAATGTATCCATAGTATATTTATTATATATTTTTTTAAATTACGTCATGACAAAAATCGATATTATTCTGATACGCATTTTACAATTAACATTTTCCTTCTCCATGATGTTATTCATTTCATTTATGTTTTATAAAAAATGTTGCACAAAACGAGCTGTATGAACACTTTTCTCCTTAAAGAAACATGTTTATCAAGTAATCAAGAGTTTGAATCAGTTTTTAAATTTAAGGATTTGTTAAAATTTAAGTTGAGTTTAAGTTATATGTTTAGTCAATGTAAAACACTTATACTATTAATAATGAGAAATCATTGTAAACACAATTTTTAAAATAATTATAAAAATTAACAGACTTATCATAAATAACTACATGTCATAGAATGATAAAGACATTAAGCTTCATTAAAATCTTCAAATTTCATAACATTTAGACATAATTAATAAATGTCCTATCGATGTACCTTTACATCTACATTTAATTACAAAAATTAATAATTTCTTTTATAATTATTATTCAATGAATGAGAACTGTAACATCGTTTAGGTTGATGTAGTGTATATCAACTTAATCTATCTCCACTCAAAGCAAGTCTAAGTATAAATATATAAAAGGAATACTGCATGTAAATAATAAGGTATAAAAGGAACATGACAATGTCTTAAATAATATGTTCCTATTATTCAAAGAATAAATAAATGAACTAGGCAAGAGGCATGGATGCATCACATAGATTCAACATGTATGTCTCAAGTCTAATTTTTTTTTTTAAAATCCTATAATTAAGTTGCTATGAAACTTTAATTTTTTCCATGAGTCGAAAACTTTTAACCAGGATAGACAAGAGTTATTTATATTACACAATTAAATAAAGAAAGAACAGTTTCTCAAAATAGACAAACATGATGCCAATTTGTCAATGCCTTAGACCATTCTGAGGAGCATGCAAGTATCTCGTGTCACAGGCATACTAGAACCAACAGCTCCCCCCATTCAAATTGAAGAATCAACAACTGGATGAAATTATCATAATGAAATCACCCAAGACAAAAATGATGATAGAGGAAGTAACAGGTTCTGTTTACCATAGATGGTTCATCACTCTAATTGCCAGTGGAAATCCGTCATACTGCTACACAAATTGCCCCTGAAAGATGAGAAGAAAACAATAAATAATAGTTAAATGCATCACCACCTCTTTTGTGTGTGCATATATGTCAAATCTCTTTTTTTAAAGAAAAAAAGATACGCTGTTTGTAATACTTTACCGCTTCCACCCTAAAAGCCCGTTACTTATGATAAAGCCTAAAACAACTAGGTCAATTTGTGTAATATTATTCATACGATGTGTATACGTAAGACAGAGGGTAACAAGAAATTTACCTGGGGACCAGGAGGAGCAGCAAAGTTTTGTTTCATCAATGTGCTGTACATCAAGCCCAATAAACCAAGACCCAATGCTTACATCATCGTCTACATATGTGCGGAGCATAAAACTGCAAAGTAAACACTCCAAATTGATACAACATTCTTAGTTCATGTTTGGATACCTACCAGACTAAATCACATAAAAAAACTTAAAAATCTGGGACAAACTATTTGCTGCTTTAGCTTTCAACGTGAAAATTAGAAACAATCATGAAAGAATTGAATCTAATAATTACCTGTTTATTGAAATAAACTGAGCCAATGATTTTGAAATGACATAGACCTGACCTGAAGCATGTCTAAAGTATCTGAATCATACAAGCATGAATATGAATGTCAACAAAGAAAGTCCAAGAAGAGGATGAGAGAAAAACAATTTATGGATCTAATACCATGATTAGTATATTTTAATAGGTGATCTTAGATTTCAAAGAACTCTCTCATGACATTTGTTCTTATAAAAGCTGAGGAAAGTTTTTTTCCCCAAAAACTGTAATCATTATAATTATTTTACTTGTATTTCTTTTGTCTTGTCATGAGTTTCTTCTGACTCATTAGACCAAAGACTAATCCTTTTTGCAGTACTCTAATTGTCACTGTTCCAACGAGTTTTAACAGTTGGTGGAAATCGAATTTTCCTTGCAACATGGCACATAGTGTGAACGCAGAGTGTTCAACAACTATGCCAATTCATTAGGTTATTTTACTTATAATTTAAATACGCACAATCATATTTGAAAAAAAACCTTTAACCAAAATTCCATTCATCCAACTGTGAGGCATATGATGTTGGAGGGTTGTTTGCAACTTAGATGCATCATTCTCAGTGGAAATTGTCAATGCTTAATTGTCATACTGTAAAAATCCAGTTTATTTATCATTATTGATCAAATTTCTACTGCTGCATAAGCTCATCAAGGAATTCACATAAACTGTAAACATCTTTTGATAAGATATCAGTAGATTGGTTAAATTTTTCTGATAAACAAAAGTGATTGCATCATATAGACTGGAACTAAGAAGAACTGGCAATTTCTTCCCAACACGGTAATATCCTATAAAGAACTTTTAGCTTTGTATCAAAATCAATATCTCATAAGAAAAGAAAATAAATAAAACTAACACTTCAAGTCTGTATTACTCACGATTTCCCATCCCCAAATTTCCACCAGTCTGGCTCATACCATTTATGTGTCCTATAAAACAAGATTCAGACAGAATTAGAAAAGGGAATTCTAATACCATAATAAACTGTTCTTATTTCCCAATGAAGCATTATACTCACTGCTCAGAGAAAACATTGCCTGATTTCATGCAACCAATATACACACGGGGCTTGTCCGAGTTAGAAGCTAGCACTCCTCCAAGGGAATCTACAGAAGAAATTATTTCACATAAGGACACAGCAAAGAACCTACTACAACAGCTAAATATACTAAATCCAATTGGCTTTAATCAATGCCATCAGTTATGAATCTTCACAACTATCTAGGAATTCAAGAAATTTATATAACTACACGGGTGGGGTTTCTGCTCATCATCAAATTATCAGTACCAATATTTTCCCTTGTTTGATTTTCATGAATGGCAAGTTCTGCAGTCACTCTGGAGCTATACTGCAACATGGGGAATACTATATTTGATATCTTCTAATTATTAAAAACAGCCTTTTATGTGTGTGTATGAGATGCATGATGTATTATATTTTTCATTGCCTGAAAGAATGAAGGACCACATACCAAGATTAACATAGACATCATCATTGAACTTAGCATAAAATTCAGCATCCCATTTGCCTACTGCATAAATGAAGAATGATTTTATCTTTTTTGCTTTTTCTTCAGGGGCTTCCACTTGATTATCCTGCGAAGTAAATAAAGATACATGACATTATCATATTTGTTTGTCACGTGTATTAAATTATGTACATATAACGTCATGCCAAGCATCTAAAGAGTCTATCGCCACAAACAAGGGGTAAGAACAAAAGTTGGCCAAAGACTTATTAACTACACTCCAAAAATCTGGATTTAAAAAAAAGAAGTTTGAAGCCATAGTTTTATACCAAGCCCTTTACAATGCAAAGTATATCCAAAATGCATAGTCAAGTGTACACATTCAGTCACAAACCATGTAGTCACACCGGGAAAGTTATAATATCTGTATTTTCCATCAAATATTGCTCGCATGAAACTATCATCATAAAAGTTAACATACAAGAATGACGAAGTCATTGGTGTGACTGCTTTCTGTTTCAATTTCTTTGTCCAAACTGTCTCCACCGTTTTCACTGCATAATAATGTTAAAAGCCAATCATTTGCAAAATTGAATTTGAACCGCCAAAATTGTACCTTCTTCCTATTACAAATCGCACAATGATGCCTTTCTTATCAACCAGATCTCTCATAGCTATACCTGCAAATAGGGTATCAATGAGTTTTGTTTTGGCAAGGCTTTTACAGACTACATTAAAATAATCTGAAAGATTAAAAAATGAAATCATATTTCTAGAAGAGAATTTCAAGAAAACAAATTATTAATGTGACTGCCTGAACATATAACCAAATATGCTGACATTTATAAACCAAAATAAAGCATAAAACCACAGAAGTGGTAGAAAAAACGTTCAGAAAATAGTATACTGCTTGAAACTGAGAAGTGATCAACACCTGCTGTCAAACTTTTGAGTTATGACTTCATAAGTAATTCATTCTGCCCAGTTGAAGGTCATAGACTCTTATTCCATTCAGTAAAAAAATTGGAAATGATAAAACTGAAGAAAGACTAAAAACAATAACAGCACGCCTGATATTCATGATTATTCAGTAGTAGCTCAAGATCATAGAATGCAGAGACCAAACTACAAAAATTGAAGTTTGCACTGAATTTATTTGGCACATATAGAAAGTGTTCCACCGAATAAAGCTGAGAATGCCAATATACAGTAATCAAGTAAAAGGAAATCAAAACAACGAAAAAGGTACCTGCTGGCATCCAAGCCTTACGGATTGCATCTCGGTTTTTTCTCCGGCCAAAGGTTGTCATCACTCCAACTACTAAAAGTACTTTCTTTGTAGGATGCTTCTTATTATTTCCTGGAAACTGCTTTGGAACAAAACCTTCCTGTCTAGCCGCAGCTAGTTCGGTCTCAAGGACAGACAACTTCTTACTTTGTTCCCTAAAAATAAGGTAACAGCAGTCTCAGGTAAAGATTATTCGAAGCCAAATTCAAATTCATTTACCAAAATGGCACTGGTAAGATTACAACATAAGAAAATTACCTGCAGGCTGTAACTTTCAGTGTATCATCAATAGAAACGGCAGATTGACCCTGAAATCGGATGAACTACACTGCCTCATTGATATCTCAAGATGACAAATAAACCTTAAAAAGGAAACACGAGCAATCGCATCCACACACAAAAAAAGGCATTGTACAGCCCACACTTCATTACAAAAGAACATTCCAGTGTAAAAAATACGTGTATGCTACACAGTGTAGACAAGACTATACAAACTTCAATGAAGAAAACTAACACCATACCAGGCCAATTCTTTTTTCAAGCTCTTCGATTAAACAAGCCCTACTTTCCGCCTCCTGAAATAGCCTGCGCATAATACATCAAAAACTCAGAAACGCGATCCACACTCGAAATTGAGAAGACAAATGATGAATAAGGAGGAAAATTTACAATAAAGATTACAATGACTTATTAACGAACAAACCTGGCGGCAACGTAAATGGTAGCCATGGTAGAAATCATAGCTAGCACGAGAGCAGAAAAGCGTGATTCAAAAGAGTCACCAGATAGCCGGTTTTGCGATCCCCGACTACGCATTTCTTTTTTGTCGAAATTATCATCCAAATTTCAGATCCGAGAAGAAAGAATATGAATCGGTGTTTAAGAAACTAGTGTAACCTTTTGGTTGGAGCTTGATGTTTGGAGTTTGAACTGTGAAAACGGACGTTATAACCGCTTTTAATTTCAGGGTTCATGTAATGAAACAGCTTTTTTTGTTTCTGGTTTGGGAGGAGGTATCAAAATGCTGCTGAATTCAATGCCAAATGCAAGATAACTTCACTCCTTCATTACCAAACTCTTGTTTTCATGTGGGTTTCTGGGTTCTCTGTTCTTTGTGTCCAAACCAAACCTACTTGTTGATTATATCAGACAATGCGAATGTTAAATTCAGTTGAGTGTTTTCGGTTAATCATAGACACATTGTTCATACATTTAATAGGTTGGGATATAAAGTTAAAAGGTACTTATTTCTCAATTAAAAAAATTATATATTTATATTATTATATAAAATGATATTATATAAAAGAAAAAAATATATGTTACATAATAATTTTTATCTTTTTAATAAATACAAATATTTATTTAATAAAATAAAGATAAAATAGACAAAAAAATTGTATACCCAAAACCAGTTTTGTTTTATTTAATTTGGTTGTTTAAAGAGAAAATCTCTTTATATAAAAGTATAAATATTTAATTTTATAAATTTTATAATTCTTTTAGATTTAAGTAAAACTAAATAAATATCTCATAATTGTAATCAATTTTTTTTTTAAATTAGTAAATTTAAAATTTAAAATGTAAAACTTAATTTTATTAATATTAATGGTTAAATTAAATTTTTTCGAGAATTTGAATAAACTAATATTTAAATCAAATAAAATATTATTATTACATATTTATATTAAGAGTATAAACTTATAATTTATTTTAATAAATATAAATATATTATATCTATATATAAAAATAATTATTACTGTCTTGTTTTAAAAACTGTTTTACCAATGTAAGTATCTTGGAAAACAAAATTATATAAATAAATATAACCAACTTTTTTTTCTTCTGTTAGACTTGTTATTTGAAGTTGTAATTCGATTTTTATTAAAATAAAATAAATTATAATACTTAACAAACAATCATAATAACTCATTTTACTTTTTCTTTAATCTTGATAAGAATAAAAAAAATAATAATAAAAATTTATAATTTTTTAAAATTAAAAAAATTATGAATGATATGTTATATACAATTTGATTATTGTTATAATTTAATTAATAAAAATATTCTATAACAATAAATTTATTTTTTATATAACTGGCATAAAGACATTCAAAATATTAATTTTTATTTTATTAGATTTTTTTTTAAAGAATTTTTTAATATATTTTTTAAAAATATATATTTCTTTGTATATTTAATATTTAAAATATACAAATACAAATAGATTTATATTTCATTAAACAAATATAAATACACATGTAATAATATATATATATATATATATATATATATAATAATTAAAGAAAAAGTATTAAATAAGATGTGACATAACAAATTATTGTTTTATTGTTTAGAACATATATATAGAAATATATGTTATGCTTAATTTACCATTTATAATTATTATGTTTGGATAAAGGTGGATTTGGATTTTTTTTTTTTATATATATATATATATATATATTCTTATTTATTAGAATAAATTATAAATTTATAATAATAATATAAATATAAAAATAATGACATCTTTTATTTAATTTTTATTATTAAACATAATTATATATAAATGATAAAAAAATAAATATAGATATACAATTGCAATAATATATTTGTTTTCACTAATAATAATAATAAAAATAATTAAATTAAATTTATATAACTATTAAATATTAAAAAAAACAAAATATTTTTTAAATATATCATTCTCAGTACAAGTCAATTTTTGCAGTTACCAAAACAACTCAGTATATATCTATGTAACCTTGTTTTCGCAGAAAATAAACAAAAGAAAGACGAAAAGAGAAATGAGTTTGGGTTAGTTTGTTGGTTACTTCTCTGCAAATGCTAAAACCTCATTTGTTTGTTCTTGCTGCACGTATGGTTCTATTCAAAGGATTTAAAATGACAGAGACAGACACTGATGATGTTGGTTTGGAGTGTAACTTCTCGTTCGCATTCGACAACATCAATTTCTCCGACCGAATTCTCAACATTGAGGTTATACCCGACCCTCATTGCAGCCGCACCCAATCCCGTTCTCTCTCCACCGTAGCTCCCAGTCGCAAGAGAAGCAGACACGGTCTTCTGAAAGGTACCTTCCACTCAGACACTTTAATTCTGCTACTACTTCTTAAATTAAATTTGCTAGGTCTAAGAATAAACTCAAATTTCCCACATGTTTTGTCATATCTGTTGTTTTTGTGGTATCCCAAACACTAGAAGTTATTCATTGGTTTATTGAATTTTCAAATTCGGGCGTGATCATTGGGATGCATAGTCCTTACCAGGTTATAATCTATCTAGTACAGACACTGGATATTACGAAGACTGATACATATCTAAAATGTAGGACGCTGATAAGGGTCTATATAATATATAATATAATTATAAATTATATAAATTTACAAAGATTTATGAGCACCAGGTATGTTTGAGTTTTTAAGACAGTGTCAGAGCTTCATAAGTTATAACTTGTTAATTTGGTTTGCTAAGTCCCTGAAAAATTTAAATGGTTCCGTTTAACAGGCAGTGATGTCCTCTTACAGACCGAGGAAAAGGTAAATTGTAATTTATCAGATGCTGAGGAAGCTGTGGCAATTACTGAGGCATCACCATCAGGTTTTTGTGTTAACATATGGTTCCATTCCTTTTTTAAAAAATTCAATACCTTGGATTGTTATAGTCATGAAGTCCCTCCCTAATGCTTCAAGATCCCGCTATTTATTTCCTGACAAATCATTTGGTGTTGTTGGTTTCGTCTCGTGCCTTAAGTACTGAATATAATTCAGTAAATATACAAATTTGCATGCATTTGTCTTCTGAGTATATGAATCTTGACCTAGGTATTTAAAATTGGGATTTTACCTTGATGGGGAGAAAGGAGGTAAAACTCACAAGTTGTAAAGTTCTAAATTGAATTGTAGGATTTTTACAAAATCCATAATATTGTTATAAATGAGCTAGAATAGTATCGAGAAGTTCAGAGAAAAACCTTCGTTCATATCACGCAATTTTAAGAAGACATTCAACATGAGAGGTTCAGTCATAATGTCAGCCATTTGTTCTTGTGTAAAGCAATATAGCAGTTCCACTGTACCAGCCTTTGTGAGTTCTCTTAGGAAATGAAACCTCACATCTATATGCTCACATCTATATGGTTGAAGAGCGTACTTGGGAAAACTTCATTTACTATTTTTGAGGGCTGCAGCAATGAACTCTGCTTCAGTGCAAGACAAACATACAACCACCGTTTTTTTTTATGACTAAGATATTGCACCTGAATTTAGTAAAAATACATACCTGAAGTGCTCTTTCTATCTTCCGAATCTCCAGCATAGTCACTTATCTGTATAAGTAAATAGTTAATCTTCTCTACCCTTCCTATAAAAAGTTCCAAACTCAGCACTTGAAGAATTTGTGTTGCTCTCCAAGTGCTTTTCTTTAGAAAAACTTCTCATGGCTGTTTTCCTATGACACAATCTTTGCATAACTTTGATGGAGACGTAAGTTGTGGTAACCCATTCACCATCTCCTCTGTTGAAGGTTTTCAGGCCTTTAAAGCCTAAATGCTCATATCTGCAATGCCAAAGATGCGCTGAGTCTTTAGTAACAGCATTGAAGCATGCTGATTCTGTAGGCATACAGAGGGTGCTGAACATGTACATTCGATTTGAGGACATGTTCACCTCTATGATTAAGCCTCTCTCTGGATGATACACCTTTCATCTTTCAAGTCGAAATAAAATAGTTAATTCCTTCTCTTGCAATTGCCCAATGCTAAGTAAGTTGTTCTTCAACTGTGGCATATAAAATACTCCATTTATAAGTTGGAAAGTTCCATGAAGAGTCCCTTAAAAATAGGAACTTATTATCTAAATAATAGCAACAAACTACCAAACAAATACATATTGGTATCTCATATCCCATAAATATCATGCATGCATCATAATCATAAATCATAACTTATTGAAAATTCCGAAACACAAGTTCACAGCACATTACAAAGCTTAAAACTTAAACACAAAGCAAATAGTAATACTCTAATCCGAGGATTGAGATGCTAATCTATTTTGCGGGTTTTGAACAAGATGAGTGTAAGAACTAAGAAGAGAGGGTGCATTCGGACAATTGATCGCAAAAGCCAAAATGTGAAAAAACTCAAACCTGTAAACAAAGGTATGAATAGAGGAAGAATGGAAAAAGAATATCAACGTCTAAGAAGAATGACTGGATAATAGTGGAAAAACTGCAAAGGAGAATGAAGGAAGAAGAAGATAGGCTATTAGGGTTTGTTGGTTCACCAAATCGAAGAAGTGAATGCTTTGTACAGTTTTGGGGTGAGTTGTGAGGGAAAATTAGAAAGTGGGTCAGCAAAAAATGAGTTATGTCAAATGTCCAAATGAATCACAAGCGATTTTGTAAAATCCTACCTCTTATGCAATTTTTGGATTTAAATCAAGATTTAAGAAGCATTTTTACCTCATCTTCGATTTATCTATTGTTTGAATAGTTGAATTCAAAGGGATTAAAATCATGGAATTTTACTAGTTGAATCCCAATTTTAGCTACCATGATCCTGACTCTAAATTTTTTAATTTTAAGAAGAAATTGATCATCCGGTTTTGTAATAGGAATACAGACTAGAAATGGATTTTGTTCAGGGAATATAGGAATTGAAAATTTAATGACAAGGATACTGCTTAATGATTGGAACTTACTCGTTAGTTTGTGCTTTTGAGCATTATGTGACTATTAGTTCAAACAAATTAAATCTAACTATACCAAACAAGTTCAACTGGTGAGTTCTTTCTGTGTTTGGGAAGTGCTTCCTGACTACCTTCATTGGTTATGATCTGATAATTTATGGATGTTTTCAGTGATAACCATGATGAATAATCTCCACCAGCAAACTGCATCTGTGCTGTAAAAATGTTTTCTGTTGATATTTATGTATGAATTTAACTGTCAGCTTGTGATACAGTTATGATTTACAGTATTACTTTTGTAGGTGATGAATTTTCTCATGGAAATGATTCATTATTGGACATGAGTTGGTCAAAAGTTCTAAGAGTTAGGACCATACATATAAGTTCTCCAATTCTTGCAGCAAAAAGCCCCTTCTTTTATGAGGTACGTTGCTTTACTATGCCCAGTGCTGCGTTTCTACTTAATTTCCTTTGATGTCAATATGCTTTTTAGTTCTTCTTGAGGTTGTTCCCAAGTACTCATACACTTAGATGACTCCTTGCTATAATTCTTCCTGTAGTTGTTTTCAAATGTGACGAGAGAGTCTAAGCAACAAAATGTTACTCTTCGTATCCACAATTCTGGTAATTGCAGGATATACATGAGCTGACGGTTTTTGTCGCTTTGTCCTTCTGGTTGCCCACCCTCTCCTCCCTTTTCTATTTTGTAGACTTTATAATGCTTATGCTAGTTTTTTAATGTACAAATGTCAGCTAAAGCATTCTTTTCTTTTTAAACTATCATTGGAGCAGAAGAGGCTGCCGTTATGGACCTACTTAATTTCATGTATAGTCATACTTTATCAAGCACGACATCTGCTTCTGTATTGAATGTGCTGATGGCTGCTGATAAATTTGATGTTGTGTCATGCATAAGTTATTGCACTAGGATGTTGGGGTTAAGGCCTATGACTTGTGAGTCTGCCTTACTTTATTTGGATTTTCCTTCGAGCATTTTGAAGTCAGATGCAATTCAAGCACTGATAGAGACAGCAAAGTTGTTTCTTGCGTCACACTACAGAGACATAACAAAGTAAGTTTCTTACTCGACATGTTTCCTTTATCTGGGTGATTTTGTTTTTTCTTCAACCATTATTTATTGCAGTTTTTTTCTCTTGGCCCATACTTTATTTTGCAAACTCATGGACTTGTAAGGTTCTTCTTCATCGAGTGATCTAGGTTTGTAGATGAAGCACTGAATTTGCCCTTAGCTGCCATTGAAGCAGTGCTGTCTAGTGATGACCTCCTGATACCTTCCGAGGATGATGTCTATGAGTTTGTGATCAAGTGGGCTAGGATACATTATCCCAAAACTGAGGACCGGCAAGAAGTCCTTGGAGCACGCCTTGGTCGACTCATACGTTTTCCACACATGAGCTGCCGAAAACTGGAGATGGTCTTGAAATGCAACCACTTCCATCCTGACTTTGCATCAAAGGTTGTTCTTGAAGCTCTTTTCTTCAAGGCAGAGACACCATGTCGAAAACGCTCTCTCGCTGCCCAGGATGCCGGCACCACCTGCTCTCGGTATGTCGAGCGGGCTTACATGCACCGCCGACATGTGAAGTTGGTTGAATTTGCATTGCCTCGTCCAGGGGGTGTGATATACCTTGACCTAAAGAAAGAAGAATGTGCACAATGTTTTCCTAATGGTAGAATTCACTCTAAGGCATTCCACCTAGGGAAGGAGTTGTTTTTCTTGTCAGTTGGCTGCGATGTGGACCACCACAACCCATTCTATTGCTTTGGCCTTTTCTTAGCAGTGAAGTTAAAAGAGTCAGATTCTCTTGGTGTTGAATGTGAATTTGCTGCTAGATCAAAATTCACTGAGGAGTATATAACCATACGCAAAGGAATATATACTTTCACTGGAGGGAAGGTTGTGGGGCATAGGAACCTGTTTGCTATACCATGGACTACATTCATAGCTGAGGATAGCCAATACTTCATCAAGGGATTACTTCATCTAAGGGCTGAACTTACCATTAGACAATGACTCCTTTTTAGGATTGGTACTCTCTGTTCTTTCTACCTTTTGATGACTAATGTCCAATATTTTCTTGTTAATAGGCATGCCATTATTAGTCTTACTTTTTAAGAGCATGCAAATGCTTTTGATTGATTAGTATCAATCATCATAAATTATAAAGGAGTATTCAAAAATTTACTTTTGATTGATTAGTATTTTTAAGAGCATACAAAAATTTAAAACTTGTTTATTACTATCAATTAAGTTAATAATTTTCTTTAATCGCCGTGATCTTATCAATAAATATAAAGGAGTATATAAGTTATTGAATAGAAAAATTGAAATTGCTTAATCTTGATGTATTATAACTTAATTATGAAGCTAAGAAAAAGAACATAAAAGGGAAATTATATTGACTCAGTTTATTGTAAAAAAAACAAAGAGTTGAAAATCTTATAAAATAATAGTAGGTTCTTTTTTTATTTCTAAAATTTAAGATAAATATAATTTTGGTTATCCGAATCATAAAATAAATATTTTAGTTTCTCAAATTTAATATGTTATATTATATTATAAATTTACGGTTGCTTGAAATAAAAACAATATTTAAGAGCGTCGTATTTATTTTATAAAAAATCTTAATACTTATTTTTTTTATTAAGCGGGATGCCAATTTTCCCCCCATTTACCAACAATATGATCTGTAGTGTTCATCAATTAATCAATTTAATCAAATGCAAATAACCAAACTGAAAATTCTAAAATCAAATCAATCAGAAACCAAAAAACTTTATATTTTTCACTGCATAAAATCAATTTTAACTTTATGATTTTATATTAAAAATCAATCTAATCAGGATAAAATAATATAAATGGTTTATATACATGTCCTGTTGTTGAGAAAATAAATTATATTCATGACACAAATTATTTATTAATTAGATATATTTATTTAAGAAATTTCACGAGTTAACTACATTTTATAGATTGTGTATTAATTGTTGACATAGTTGTCTTTAATGTACAATATTTGAATTTATACTTTAAAAAATATCATGTTCTATATGGTAAATATTAAGTAAATAAAAAGTATTTTGAATATTTTAAAAAATACAATACATGTCATTATTATTTGTATCACATTAAATTGGTTTTGGCATTGGTTCAAACTTTAGATCATTCAGGTACCTATAGTATGAAAATGATTGAAACATGTCTATTTTGAAATAATTGTTAGTTTTTTCAAAAATTATATTTTTTTTTCAAAATTTGTTGTTGTTTTAATTGGAGCATAAATTGATAAAGTGAAACATCAAATTAAATCAATTCCAAAAAAAGATATATTTCAATTATTTTCATACTACAAATATTTAAATAATTTAAAGTTTAAATTAGGACAAAAATCTCGTGTTATAGAAAAAAAACGAAAGACATATTTAATTTTTATTTTTATTTAATAAATGAAAGAATTTATAAAAGGATGAGATAAAAAATTAAAATGATTCCAAAATATATTCTGATATAAGACTTGAATATTCCGAGTTACTTTTAATATGGCAGACATAGAAAGGGTATAAGTGGTGTTGTGAAACTATGTTTATACTCAGCTAAAGCAATGTCTTTTAAAGGGTAAGCCCTATTCGAATCTTCACTATTTCATCTCTCGTCTTATTCATGTCACAAGACAGGTACATAAAAAGTAAAAAACTTAAATTTAACATGTATTTTTATTTAATTTCTGAAATATTTATAACAAAAATTTGGTCTATCAATTTGTTTTAGTTACAACACTTTATATATATATATATATTATTTCACATGATGAAAAATACTAATAATGAAAGAAATTTAATATTATTTATGGTTAAAAAGATGACACTACTAGAAAATCATTGAATAGAAACTAATTTTAGAGAAAAAAATAATTAGTTGTTATAGTGATTAAATTAGATATTATTTTAGAGACTAAAATAATTAGTTTCTATTATTGATAAATAGTTTCTAAATTGTTATCTAATTAACTACCAAGGTTTTAACTACCAATTATTTATATTCTAAATTTGGTAGCAAAAACTTTAATAATTAATTAGATATTAATTTATAAATTATTTATCAATAATATAAATTAATTTAAAAATCAATATTTTTTTAGTCTTTAAAGTAATATCTAATTTAATCACTATAGTAACTAATTACTTTTTATTTTTATAATTTATTTTTATTCAATAATTTCCTTATAGTATCAATGTTGTGTACGTCACCGAAATAACTTAACAAACATGTTAACAGATCGTTCTTTTGGGATGTCTGAGAGGGTACTTGCAAAGACACTCCGACGCTCAAGTCAGATAAGAACAATTTGAATGATCTAATTCATGGTTCAAAGTAACATTACCTGGGGGTTCCCTTTTATTTATACTATTATAAAAGACTTTGTCCTGTCATAACGATTAAGATAGGCTCAATGAGTGTATAATCATGCTTTGTTGCTCCTAATTAAAATTAATGTATTTAACTTGGGACTGACATATATTATCTTTTTGGCTGAGAGGTTGATAGACCGTGAATGTAATCGGGCATCTAGTCGTTCAATCTCTGGAGAGAGATTAGACACTAATATTGCAATGGATTAACTTATCTATTAACCAACGAACCTTAAGTCCGACTACAGTTGACCCTTGGTATAACCATTATAAACATAATAAAATAAATGTTTATTTATTTAAAGTTAAAATTCAATTTTAACTTTATGTAATAATAATAATAAAATCGTGTATTCCATTCTTTTCCTTTTGAGTTAAGCACTTCCCATTTTTTTCATTCTTTTTTATGTTTATATTCAAGAGGCGACAATACTCATGATGCACAAAACTTGTTGGTAGAACAAGCAGAATATGAATAACTTCCTTTCCATCATAATACCAAAGCACTTTAGTTAACAATAGTGCTTCCACCGGTTTCTCTTGATGCGAACCAGCTTATAAAAAGGGGGTTTGTTCCTGAGTGTCTTTGTGAAGATTAAGGTTCTCATCTCACACATGTCACTGTCTTGTCTTCAAGTGCATCAAACGTTTGGAACAAACCTTTCATGGTGAATAGGCAATGAACAGAACTTGGTAAGAGAGAGCTTTCTTCTGTCCATTAACATGTGGTAATAGGATTCAATTAGCTGCTGACTCATTCATTCAAATGCTGACAGAGTGAATCAAACTCATACAGTAAATGAATGAATGATGTGGGAGACAAATTGAATCTTATGCTTCCTGTATTTGGACTGAAGGGAGCTCCCTTTTTTTCTTCTTCATTCATTCTTTGCTTCTGTTTCCTCTGTTTCTTCTTATCTTCTTTCTGCTATATTGCATACTTTTTTCAAGTATCTAACACTTTGATCCAGAAATGTACTTTCGCTTTGGATTAATGAAACCTCACAAGGTGAGTAATTACATCTACTTTAAGGTAATTTTTTATGTAATAGTTGTTATCATTACTGAATAACTATTATCAGGTTAATTAAGGATCGAATTCAGCTGGTTGAAGCAATTTTTGTGCAGTACATTTTACAAGGAAGGTATAATATTGCAGTAAAATAAAAAGACATTCGAAGAGTAATTTTTAAGAAGTAGATTTTAAGTTGAATTCAATTTTATCAAGTCAATTCATAAGATGAAGTTTGTACTCACTTATATTAGGTTTCGTTCGCGACACTTTTCAAAAACCACGACTTTCAATTTTCACCACTCATGGCATCAATGAACAAAAACTAGACAAACTCACCAAAATTACTAAACTTAACTAAGTCCAAACTCAACCAGGATCAAATCCTCTTGCGAAAAGGATTGGTTTTGTGGATTGAGCACAGGGTCCTAGTACCGAACCCGTTGACTGTCGGTGGAATGCTCGAGCTGCTCCTGCCGCGAGAACGGGTCATCGCATGCCGCTTGGAGGACAGATTGGGAACAGATCCTTCAAGACCTTTTTCCATGTTTTTATTTTTAGTCGATGTAAATTCGAAAAATAACTTAACATCTTTTTAATTTTAATTTTATGTGATAGAAACTAATAACAGGCTGAGCATAAACTTTTAGGATTCTTCAGGTAATGGATCTGACTCTATTTAAGAAGTTGTCGTGAAGATTGATTTGATTTACTAAATATAGATGAAAGTTGTTTGGGTTTGGTTATGGTATATAAACTTTTCAATCTTTACTTGAAAAGTTGAAAGCAGATGAGGCTGAAATTCAAAAGCATAACTCCAACACAATAAACTGTTGTGAAAGAATATTGTGAAAGAAAAAGATTTAATGGCACTTCATTTTTTGGTTGGGAGACAGGGAATGAATGCCACAGTGGAACACCAAATAGGGATATTGAAGGACAGAAATTACTTTTTCTTTCTCTAATTGTAATTTTAAATTTATGTATTATAAATGTAAGTGACTAGTCGTTTTATAATTATCTCATTTACCTGAAATAATATTTGCAGTTGTTGTTTATAGGTTATTGCTGTTGTTTCATTATTAAATTCCTTGGGTTTTCAATTCTTTAGTATTCTATTATTTAATTTATTTTTGAAATAAAATGCTTATATTTTTTATGAAAAAGAATAGAATGTTTAATATACAAAATAAATAAAAAATAAAAAAATTAAAAGTATCAAAGCTATATTTACACCAAATATATTTGGCATAAAAAATTTGTATAAAAATCGTATCATAACATGTTTTCATATCGTTCTACATTAATCAGTTGATTCAATAGTTAATTTTACTAACTTAGTTTTAGTTTAATAAGTTGGTTATCACAATTTTGGTTAAGAGAATTAACTTTAAGCGGCGTATATATCAACTACGTTTTACAAATATAACCTATAGACAATAAAATTATATTGGTTCTTTAACAACTTTATAATAGATTTAATCTCCTCATTTTCATTTCTACTTGAGTTTCTTCATCAATTTTCTTCTATTTGAATTTCTCATTTTTTACGAAATTTTACAATTAAATGAATTATATAATTTAATGCTTAAAACTCAATCTAAAATATAAAGTTTCCCTCCAAATATATAACTCATAAACGACTTTTTATTCGTCTATAACACACCGTCATTAGATTACAAGCAAAAATCAATTTCAAAGTTTAAAGGACTAAAACTAAAGAAGCCTTTTAAAAAGAATAAAATTGAACTTCGAGAATTTTTGAGAGACGAAAAAATATATTTTACTTTAAAATAAAATACAGGTAATTGTTTTCTAGTTAATATTTGTTTATAACCAATTATTTTATTTATAATTTTTATTCCCTAACAAAAAATAAAAAATTAAATTACTATTTTAATACATTTAAAAAAATGCAAGTATTATATCCGTATTAATAGAAAATTTTCAACTTAATAAATACCAAATTTGTTTCTGTTTTAAAAGCCTTATCTGTGAAAACGCTACCTGAATTTCTGAAAAAAATTGATCACCAAATTATATTAAAAACTGTTTATGCTATCTCTTTGATTTTCTAATTATTTACTAATTTCTCATAAATTTAATCTGTACCAAATTAGTTTTTAAAAATATTTTTATTATGACTTTAGTTTTAAGAAAGACTTATGTTGGAGTATATAACTTGGTGACAAGATTTTTTTAGCATAATGACAATTTTAATTCTAGAGATTTATTTAACAAATAGATTTTATATAAATATTAACGTAATGATACACAAGAAAATCATTAAATAGTAATCAAATTTAGATATAAAAAATAATTAGTCACCTGAAGACTACAAAATTATTCATATATAAGTGATTTCTATTATTAATAAAAATTTATAAAATAATTTCTAAATTTTGTATCTAAATTAGCTACTTAAGTTTTAACAACTAATATTTTAGATTCTAAATAAAGATTAATTTAGAATATAAAGTAGTAAGTGACTAAAACTTTGGTAGTTAATGGGTACATACCAATTTAAAAACCATTTTATAATTTTTTATTAATAATATAAACTACTTTATATATAAAAAAATTATAAAATAGTTTTTAATTTAATCAAATAATAACTATTTATTTTGGTTTATAAAATTAATTTTTATTTAATGGTAGTTTTAGAAAATGAAAATGAAGGTTTTCTCCTTTTTTTCCTTCTGAAGACTGTGGAGTTTGACACTACTGCATTGAGTATTCTTGTCTTAATCTGTAAAAAGGCAATATCAGTGATTGCTAATTATGCAGAATCTAACATCACTTTATCCATAATATGATTATACTGATAACTGCTCTATCTTTAACAAACACAAGATTTAACTAAAGTTGTTTGTCATTAATTGAAAATTAGTTATCATGTCTGACTAATTAAAATCAAATTAAGAAAATTCAAATACCCGAATTTCGTAGTGTTAATCACTAAGTGAAGCATGGCCAGTTTAATATAGAGAGTGGTGTTTGTGACAGTGGAATTTTGCATTGCATTTAGGTAAAGTTTGATTCCCTTTATTCTCCCGGGCCTAGATGTTTCCAACCCATATGGAAAAGTATCAAGAGTTAGTGAAGTGGATTTGTTTGTTAATATTATAAAAGTCTTGTCCATCATCATCTCAAGATATGGAAATAAATAAATCATCATAGTCCACTTCCGAATATGTGTGTTATACTGTGTTTTTAAAAGTTATAACATTGTATATCTTTTACACTTTTTAATCGGTTTACATTTTTTACTGTTATCTTTGGTTCAGAATATGTGGGATACCTTAGATATGTTTGAATTAAGTTATATATAAGTATAAGAAGTTTATTACCTTTCAAATTAGAAATGTTCACCTATTTATAATTTTGGTTATGGATCCTTACCTACGGGAAAAATTAGGTAGATCTATGTAGATTCATATCTTCCTAATCATATTTTAAGGACGTAATTAAATTATTTAATTGCTAATTGTAACGGTATGTTTTTTTTAATAAAGTCGAGAAATCGAGTGATTGCTTTCTTCGTTTGCTCAATATGCCGACGTGGTGAGATGTTGCAAGGTCTTCAATATATATTGGTGCAGAAAGGGTGAAAAAATAACGGTTATTTTAGCCGTAAAATGGCAGCTTTTTGACCGCTATTGTTCAGTGCATAGTCTATTCTCTTCAAGTAAAAAAGACGGCTATTTAACTGTTGTGTTATATTCAAACAAAAAATTGCAGCTATGATAAACGTCGTGCTATGAACTAGTTACTCAGTCGCTCAGTAGTACAATATGAGACAATATGTTTGGAACTAGTCCCTACAACATTCTATGATACAAGAGTGACGAGGTGAAATTGCATTGTATCATGGTACAAGGAGATTAATTTTATCTCAATTGATTTGACAATAAGTAACATTATCACCAGCTTCTTTTGTTTACTAGTGGAGAACATGCATATGATCTCATGATTTGGTATTTAATTTCTAAAATTAGTGAATGGAATTGGTTATCTCTCAAATCAATGTTCAAGATGCTTCCACCAAGGCATATGTTCGGTATGCAACTTCTGGTTTGTTTATTGTTTGAAAGAAAAACAGCACTTGCTATGGAACATTTTGTTTGTCAACTGTTTGAAAGCAAAACAGTTTGATTTGATATCGTTTATAGGTCCTTCTTGGTGAAGTTTTTATTTATAAAGAGGAAGAAATAAGGAAACAACATACCTTAATGGACCATGTTGTAATGAGTGCATGAAACGTGATCAAACCTCAACCCCACAAATCATCAATGGACTCTTTAGTGTAAAAAGAGGATGAGAAGAAAATATAAATTTTCCCAATCAATATCATAGAGGAGATCCAGACAAATGTTAGTGAATAACTTTTTTTCTCCATTTTTCTCTAAACTTTTTGAACACTAAAAAAATAGTATGTATGCACTACGAAATGTTTTTAATTTCAAACAACCGTTTTTGTTTTTAAAACATTGTGTTTGTTTCTGTTTTGCATTTATTTCAGAAGGAGCAAACAATTTGAATATGGATATACATTGAGATGACTGCTAAAGTGTTGTTACTGTTGAGAGCTTTTCCCATTGCAGCGTTCACAGATAGGATAGTGGAGTGGCTTTTATAATTAAACTTTGCATATATATACTTATAAGTGTATTAAATAGGCCGAGAGGTCGTGAGTATACTAAAAATTAAAATAATATAAAAAAACAATTAATACAAAAATATTGTATCAAAATTCAATAAATAAGTTTAAAACTTTTAAAATATATTTAAAATTATAAAGTGTGAAAAATAAAAGTTCAATCAAATTAAAGTTCACCCAAATCAAAGTTCTAACAACTAATATTAAAAATTGGTGATATGCTCAAAAGGTAAGTAGAGTTATTTATCTGATATTTGAACAAATTAATTATAACTTTATCATTGGAGCACCTTGTAAGTATACACAACCACCGAGAGCAACCCTAGACCTAGAAGTCAAGAGTTAAACCTGACCAAATAGTTGAGTGACACATCCAGCAATCAAAAACCAACCTAAGCTCACGTAATTAAGTCTAATCCAATAAATTCAGACACCGAAAGTTCAAAATATCAGTGAGAATTCGATCGATGGAGAACCCGATCGATTGAGAAAAGAAAAATAAGGTTAATTGTTTTTAAGGTTGTGTAAGAACAATAAAAACTTAGCATATACTTAAGCAGCTATTTAATCAAAATAATAGGAACTTATTATGTACTTAAGCAAATCAAAACAAAAAACAACTATTATTGGTAGTTACTTATTCGTTTTTATGATCTGCAGATATGGTTTCACTCGTTACAATAGCTTCATTTCTAACTTAACAGAAGATACAGTGTCATCTGCAGCTGACATACAGAATATTAGGAGGGAATAAAGCAAGTTTTTCCTCGTACAAGATTCTTCTTAGCTTCAACATGAAGTAACGCAAATAGCTCAATAGTTTTTCACACAGACACATGATCTAATGTAAACATGCATGTAGTTAATATTAATAATTTAGACACACATCAATCATCTCTAATGGTTAAATTATATATATATAGAAAATCATTAAATAAAAATCAATTTTAAAGATAAAAAATAATTAGTTAATATATTGATTAAATTAAATATAATTTTAGAAACTAAAAAAAAAAATTCTAAATTAATTTATATTATTATTAAATAGTTTTTAAATTGGTATCTAATTAACTGAACAAAATTTTTGTTATTAAATTTAAAATCTAAATTATTGGTAGTAACTTTGGTAGCTAATTATATATTAATTTAATTTTTTTTTTAATTTCTAAAATGTTTCTAATTTAGTTAATATAACAATTATTTATTTTTTATTTTTAAAATTGAGTTTTATTTAATAATTTTCTTGCATAAACATATATAAAAAGGGAACATTACTGTTTTGCAGTACTAATTTGGCTCATAAGTGGTCATGAATAAATTAAAATTCTTGTAATCTATGTAGCACAGATAGGGATACGGATACGGAGATACGTATAATCTCTAAAATGTAGGACACGGGAACACGGATCTATATAAATTAAAAATAAATATTTATGTACAAAAGTATGTTTGAGATTTATTTGAGAACATGAAGATATTTTTTATGACAGATTCAAAAGAATTTGTTCCTTATTTTTATAATCATAATAAAAATTTATACAATAAATTTGAGTTTTTAGAAAATTATTATATTTATAATTTTTTAAATTATGTTAGAACCGTACTAGAATTTTAAAAAATTCAATAAATATTTTTTTAATTAAAGTTAAGTATCATACGAGTATCGACACGGATAAGTGTGTTCAATACGGATACGCCATTTAAGAGAATTGTATAGTCTTATAACTTAAATTTTCTTTCTAAGAGGATTTTTACCGGTTACCGTGTATATATAGGCTAAAAAAAAGCACTTCAAGTTTTGTGGGTAAAAAGTCTTCGTTGGCTTTACTGTGATTTCAGTCTGATCAGGTTAGAAAAAATTAAGCACTTCACATGAGTTATGTGATTAAAAGTCTTAGATAACCCAATTTACTGTAGATTTGAGTTAGATTAGATTAGAAAAAAATTACAAATCGAAATCGAATCTAATCCACTAAAATTCCAATTCATCATAATTGAACCCTTGATCAGTCGAACTGTCTCACCAATCCATATAAAAAATTTTAGCACCTCCATGCTTTCCTCCCGGAACTCCATAAAATAACAATTTTATCCTTATAATTTTTGTATTTTGAATTTTAAAGTTAGAAATATATTTTTTTATTAAAAATACAAAATTATATTTCAAATTTAAAAATTTGGAATGTATTTTTTTGGGTTTGAAGATACCTATAAAACTTTAAAATTCATAATCCAAATTCTAAAATTATGAAGATATTTTCAAATGAATTCTAGAATTCGAAATGTTTATAGACTATATATATAATTGGGAAAAAAAACCTGCACCTGCTGTGCAAGGATACTTTTAAAAATTAAAGATTTATGGAGGTGCAAGAAGAAATATATGGAGGTAGAGGAAAAAATTGTCAAAAAATTTAAAAATAACATTCTAACACAGCCCAACACAATTAAAAATCATGGATGCCAAAATATACACAGTCCACATATTTGAGTTCAAGATATATATGAGTATTTGAAGTTTAAGTTTTAAGATGAACACGTTTAATTAACTTTTGAGATTATGGAGATTTTATTTCAATGTTATTTAAAATTATTATATATGTGTGCGCGCGCACGCGTGTGTTGGTCATCATAAGTATATTAATATGATAATTTTTTCGTGATTATTTCAATAATTTTGAATTTAGTTCCAATTTTTATATTAAAAGGGTAAAATTAAAAAACTGTAATATTCTTTTAAAATGAAGTAGCTAACTCGTTTAATCTACCAATCCATAGGGAACCCGGTCAATTTTTTTATTTTTTTTAAGTTCACTAATAAGTTAACTAAGTTAGGTTGCTGAATAAATGTTTTAACAGCTCATAACAAGTGTAACTTTGTTTATTTTTCTTTCTTGGTGATCCTAAATCTTGCTTAAGGAAAGTACAAAGGTTGCATAAATTTATTTTTCTCTCACTTGCCCGTGATATTGTTTGACTTTTTTTAATTCCTAAAATATGGATTGACAGCATGATGTAATAAATTTATTTTATGAATCTAATTATTTTATTAATAATTAAATCTGGGTTTTATTTCAATCACTTAAGGTTGTTTCAACTCAATTAATTTCAGATTTAGAACTAGTTCGTCAATGGAAAACTAAACACCCGAAAGTTTATTTAAAAGCATGCAGGAAAGTTTTTGGTGCTATTTTCCTCTACCAAAGATGAAGACAACTGTCGTTTGTAGCAAGAGACACAAAAACATCACCTTTCGAGGTAGCTTCGGTAGTAAGATCAAACTGCATCTTCATGTATCACATGAAAATACTACAAATGAATCTTTTCAAATGGTTGTAAAGAAATTGTATCTGACGCCATATCATGTATTAGCACACAAGAAATAGAAAAATACAGCTACAATCTGGAACAATTCACTGATTTAATCTGGAACAATTCACTGATTTGTTGTTATCATATCAGAACTCTAATGACTCTTAATACAAGTTCCGACCTCAAGTCCAAAGAAAACATCGCTGATCAACCGGTCTTGTTTAGTTATATTTTCAAATATTGATCACAATCTCTAATGTACACTCAATTTATATTATTAACGCCCTCCTCCTCCTTTTATGAGAAATACATGGAATCTTTTCCATTAACTTCAAACATCAATATTAACACTATGAGAAACACATGATCAGGTTCTACCTATAAACTCACAAAAACAAAATATTGCAAGGATGATTGAAGAAACATGGGCGAAGGGTACAATTAATGGTATAATTGAAAGCTTAAAAGGTTAAATGTTTCACCAATCAATCCTGGGATAAAAGTAGAAGACAGGATATGAAAATTCAACAGGGAGGAAAGAGAAGCTGCCCTCCTTAAAGAGAAAAAAATAAATCAAGAGGTGATTTCCTGTCAATTATAGCACACATGGATGGTGACAAAAAAACCCATCTAAAAGACAGATAATTTGGAGACATTTGAATGAATAGCCTCTTTTCAATCTTCTAATCATTTTACCTTATTCTCATGCCTATTGCTTCACACGCTATATCCTGCTGCTGCTAAAGGTCTCGACAAGATAACATCATCAATTATTGCAGGGAATCCATAAAACAAAAGGGTATCACATAATTACCCTATCTTTTCCAAGATCACAACGGGCTAAAAACTGTTACCATGACAAAAGAGGGTACTGTTGATACTGAATCTGCTATGCATCTTAGACAGGTTCATAGAGGCCCAAGACATGTCCATCAGTACACCGCATAGCTGCAACCTGATCACAGGTAAATCATCACATCAGACCTTGGGCAAGTTCCCAGTTGTATGAAAGCTATGAGTGAATCACAATACCTTTCCATGGATCTCGTATTTGATGGGTCCATCGAGTTCGGCTCCTAACGCCATTAATTTAGCTACTGTACTGTTCATGTCAGTCACCGTAAATGACAAAAGAGAGGAGTACCCTTTCTGCGTGCTGGTTTGGTCACTGTGAAATTGAAACTGAATCATCAGCTCATCACTTCATCCAATATTCCAAACCAAACATAATAATTTGGACCACCGTCGAAAATTAAGAAAAAGAATGACAAATCAACGAAATAAGAAACTAATCACGTTACTATTAGTAGGTTTCTCGAGCGTATTATAGTTAATTAAAGAACCACGCACATTGTGGTCGCCATTAATTACGGCATTTAGGAATGAACAATCATCGAACACATGGAGGGCGTGAGAAGAGAAAAGTACTGGGAAGAATGCATGAGGGCAAGCTTGAGAGAACCAGATTGAAGTTCGGCCCAACGAAGAGAGCATACGTTGATGGTGAAGTCCAAGCCTTCGGAGTAGAAGCGTGCGGCTTTTGGAACATCCCTGTGTAGTTGTAGTATCCACCTGAACGACGCTGCCATCAGGACGCCGTCTGCGTTTCGCTCTTCTTCGCAGACACACGTGCGCTCAATTGGATTTCAAGGTTCGGGCTTGCAAAATTTGGCCCATTTATTTCTTTTTCTTGACTGATATAACCACAACCTCTTCCATTCACCTAAAACTCCTCCTTATTTGCGATCTAATTACACAATTAATTAGCTTCTATTTCACCTTATTCTTTGTTAATTAATGTTTCAAAAGAAATATAGTAGAAATCTATGGTCAAGAATATGAGAATTCTAGTGTGTAATTTGTCTTTCGTTATTGCTACCATTAATATTTGTGAGATTTTTTCAAAATATACGACAATTCTTTGTCCCTTTCTATGCATCCCATTTGCAATTAAATGATAAATTAATTATTTCCCCCCTGTATTAATTGATATATTTTTACTAATGAAATAATAAAAACTTAAATTAATTACATAAAACTTCTCTATCTCAATATGAATACTCACTAGGCCAACTACTTTATATTTAAATACGACAAGAGGAAGTATTTTTACCAGTAAAATAATCAACATCTGTGATGCCCAAGTCAACACATAATTGTGGATTAACGATATTTATGAATCTCCGATTCATAGTTGGTACTCACAAGTACAAAAAGACTTGCCTGTTTTGTTGGGCTCTTAATAATGAGAAGAAGAATAAAAACTATCCAAAATTGTATATTTGTTTTTCACTTCTCAAAACTCGATCTGATTCTTTTTTGGCTACATGACGTGATAACATCTACAATAGTATATAGAGAATAAACCCCCAAAGGAAAAATATGTTACAGAAACAAAGTGAAAATTATGAACAACGCAAAATTTGCACGAAAAAGACGAGACAGGGAAGTGTAATGAACCAGCATGCAATTTCCCCACCAACTTATTCCCTTAGCCTGAATTCTCCAACATGTTAATTGTTTATGCTAAACCACCTCTAAAAGGACCCTTTCATGGCTTTTAAACGCGATCGCTGCCCCTTAGACCTAGCTTCCAGAAGCTTTGCCTTCAAAGTATTATTCTCCTTTGGTCCTGAAGCCATTTTGGAAGCTTCCGATATGTCAAGGTCTTGGGATCCAAGTTTTGCCATCCACTGCTTCACAGGGCTTGCCTGATTCCTCCATCCAGCATTGCTGCAGGAAGCCTCACCATAGTTATTCTCAGCATGCATATTCCCACTTTCTGATGCCATAAGTTGACCTCTTATCAGATTATCAATGATGTGGTTTTTACTGGAGCTGTGCAATTCAGTGGGGTTCATCTTTCCTTCAGAATCATCATCTTCGTTAATCTCAAAGTTTTCACACTTTTCAGATAAAGTTCCTTCATCTGGCTTGGTGTCTGTGGTCTTCCCCTGATCTGCATCAATTGACTGGGACTTCTTATGTGAATCAGATGACATGGCCCACGCCATCTGTTCTTCAAACTTAACTTGCAAGCTAGATGGGCTACGATGTTTTAACCCTTCTCGTGGTATTGGTTTTTTCTTCGTGTAGTTGGTTTTCAATGTCTCCTCAAAATGTTTGTCGACAGGCTCTTCTTCATGTACCTTAGATCCCTTGTTGTTTGGCTTGTTCAACTCAAAACAATTTGAATCACTTCCCACAGAATCATCGTCATCACCCACCACCTGTGGAGCACTGACAGCATCGTTCAGTGGTACAGATTCCAAGGAATTACGGCGATTCCTCGCCACGTTATTTTCTGCACTTCGACTATTTTGTTTAGCTCTAAGAAAGGTTTCGATTTCAAGGCTTAGTTTATCGACTATGGACTTGTCCATAAAACCATTCTGAGCTGCTTCCAGCTGCATTTGCATACGTTCATCCAGCCATGATTCAGATATGTGGAGAATCAAACGATCGTGATCAGCCCTTTGAATCCAGTCTTTATCAGACTTGTGATTCAGAGTATGCACTTCTCGTTCATATTCATTTATTCCCCTAGCAAATTCATCACAGAGGTCCTCCAATAGTTTTCTTCTAGTTCTCTCTTGATCCAATTCTTTTAGAGCGCTAGTAAGAGAGGACTTCACTTCAGAGAGATCCCGAGCCAATTTCCGATGTATGCTCTCTGACCGTTTCCTTAATTTCCTCTCATCCTCAAGTTCATCCCTCACAGATTGCACAGCGGCATGGAGTCGATCCTGCTCCTTGCTCTTCCTAACCAGTTTATCCTCTGCAATTTGCTTCATTAGGTCGTCAACTTCATGTCGATCTGCTTGTCGGTCTCGAAGCAACTCTTTGACCCGTATACGTGCATGATCTAGCTCTGATTTTAATGCTTTTATCAATGAAATGTTAGAAGCATGTTGTTCTTCCAAGCTCCATATTCTGTTTAGCACTTTTAGAAGTTCTGTAGATGTTTTGAGACTATAATGTGGATCACCAATCCTTCCCTTAAATTCCAAGGAACTAGAAGGAGTGGCTCCAGGATTATAGGGTGTCATCTGCAACACAAGAAAGGAAAAGCAGAGTATTCAATAAAAGATTTGATGATTATCCAACAATAAACAAGCTTTCAGTAGAGTAGCGATAAGTATTGAATACCCTTTGTACCAAACAGACAATGAAGGATGAACCTAGTATTCGCAGTAAATATTTTACAATACATTCTGCAACAAGAATGTAATTCAAAAAGAAATCTACAAAAACAGCGACTCAAACTTTGAAATTGTTTCATTCTTTAAGCAAGCTTCGTTAATATTACAAAGATTTTGTTATAGATATCATTCTAACGATTATTTTGGCATTAAACTAAACTGCAACGTAGCTGTTGCTGGTATGTTATATCATTATCATGGACAAAATTAGTCATTCACCAAATTTCTTAATATCAGGAATAGGTTACACCCAATATTTTTTTTCTTCCACAAAACACTGATGGATCATAATTCAGAGAACTCCCATGACCTAATCAACTTTGTTTAAATGTATGCACTCACATTATATAAGGTGCCAAAATGGTAAGTCCCACAAAAGAAGCATGTTTACTTCGAAGGATATGTTATGCTCTAAAAGTGTTGCCCAGTAGAAAAGAAAAGGAAGGTGGAGGTTCAAGGTGGGTGTCAAGGTTGATGCTTACCTCCATGGAACTACCATAACTTGCAGGAGATAAAGGTTGTAGTGCATGATCATTTCTATCAATCACCCGATGCTGCTGCATCAGGGATGCAGCAATATGCCTCCTCAAACTGCTGGCGCTAGCTGGCTGATGAAAGAGCAGAAAAAATATCAGTTTAAACAACATCTAAATTTGTCTCTCTATGGAATTGCTAATAACGTTAATGAGAATTTCTACCTCAATTACAAGGTTAAAGACAGTGTATGACTTCACACTAAACATGTCCAATGCTCATAGACGCTAAGATCTAAAAACGACCATCCACAACAACAAAAGAAATTGAAAACAGGTAGGATGGTAAAGCCAGATGAAAGAGACCATTCAACCAAACACAGATACAACAAAGGAAGGAAAGAGAAAATTTAATGGGAAAATGCCCGTCAACAAGAATCAGGCGAATCAAAATCAACCCAAATTAGATTCACCTCGCCCTTAAAAAATCAGACAAGTGAGGAAGCTTTTCAATAAAGAACGAATTGCAGATGCTGAAAGAACATTTCAGGAATAACAAGTCATTAACATAAAAAAAAAAAACAGCAAGTCAAGATAGATATTGTATGGGAAATAAATAAATAAATAAACTAGTTCTACTGGCTAACCTAGTACGAAGGTATACATAAACTCGGAACGCCCTTGAAGGATCATAAAGCTAATATAAATAATAAGCAGAAAAAAAAGTGTAAAGAGGTGAAATTTAAGAGTAACTCAATGTGTGGTCACATTATAGATAAGCCTAAGAAACAATTGTTGAGATAAACTCAAAAACTGACTGTGATAAAAAAAAGTATAAAATCGGTTTATAAAGAAAGGTCTCAATCTCTAGTGGGATCTCAAACACGTCGAGAGTGTGACAGCTCGTGCTGGGGAAAGTGAAGAAGACGGTACCTGATCAGGGGAAGAGGGAGAAGCATCAGCCAAGAAGTTGGAGATGTGGAGAGCCTTGTCCTTGTGGAGGATGTAATGGCGGCGGCGATGTCGGGGATGAGCAGCAGAGGGAGCAGGTGGAGCGTTATTAGCAGAAGGATGCATTTGAAAGAGAGGGAAAGAGTGGTTGAATTCCCAGAGCGCTGCGGCGAGCTTTCTAGCAGAAACAGAATGGTGGTGAATGTGTTTGGTAGTGTGAGTAAGCGAAAGCCAAGACGGGAGTGGAGTAGAGGGGCCCTTGCTTTTCCCTACCAAAACCCCTCGCCTCAACTTTTCTCCCAAATTTTCCTCCTTTTCCGCTTCTTCTTCCTCGCTTTTCATCTCTCTCTTCCTTTATTTATGCCTTCTTTCTTCTCTTTCATCCCCTCCTAACCTTTTTATCTCTCATTTATTATTTTCTTCCCCCTTTTGTTGCCCCCTTAATAATAATACACCTCGCTCCTTCCTTCTCTCTCTCTTCCCCATTACCCCATGCCATCATCTTACTTTCAGTACTGCAATTAATGTCTTTTTTTAATTAGTTGGAGTTTATCGAAAAATATGTGATTCCGTGCTTCAAATTTGAGAGGTTAAGGAGGAGAATTTTTTTCTATTTTCTTTTTCTTTCGATATCTACTCATCGACTCACACGGTGGTCAACAATTAGCTACCGCACCGGCGCATTCAATAATTATCATTAATCGAAGTTATGAACAGGAGCAGTTTTTTTTGGACAGACAGAGACTTTTTTGGAAGCAACAGAATCAATCAATTCCATGTCAATATTAGACCAGAGAGAGATTAAACACACTCTCTCACCTTCATTTTTTATTCTTGCATCACAATAAATAAATATAAATGTAACTAACAGATTTTATATTAAACTTTTTAAGATATATATATATATGTGTGTGTTTTGGGAAGATGTTAAAACTTATTTACCATTTTGTTCTTGTTTTAAGTAAGTCGGGTCCTTTTTATTTAGGATTTGTTTCTCTAGTCATGGATAGAGATTTGTTGTTTTATCTTCTTAGTTTAAGTAACAGTAGTCCTTGTTATAATGTCCAATTGTCTTTTGGTCTTTACCATCTAGTTGATTCTTTCTTTTATCGAAATGACACAACTTATAAAAATATTTTGACGATCAAATTAGTTTGACTATGATGTACATGTGAGTTGAGAGAATTTTTTTTTTTTTACTTTGTGTCTCCTATGATATTTATGTATTTTGAATGGACCACAACTATCATAGATCTGCTTGTGGGTTCAAATGAGAGTCTAATTATACTTAATCACGATTTACAACTAAATTGAATTAATTACAGTTAATTATTATAAGTTTACGATCTACATTTAGATTAAGAAAATCATTCGACCTTCTCCACCATTCGTTCATATCGACCTTCTCCACCATTCGACCATGTCGGTATTCTCATCCGGTAGTAGTAGAGTAGTTGTTCTGATTTTGATACCTATTGAAGTTAGTGCATTTAAGCATTAGTAACTAAAAATGACGTGAAAAAAACAGCTTTGTGCCACTAGTATATCTGTATTTAGCAACTTTGGTATATGTGAAGCAAGAGGATGAGGAGAAGGTTTATAAATTGGAAAAAACATTTTTCAGACAAATCAAGCACCCGAAATTGGTATAGTAGCATAGGGTCTTATTTCATTACATCATGTTTTCAAAAATGTTCATATGAGCATGCATTTGTTATAAAGTTTGCAAATGCAAAGCAATTTCTTATAAGAATGTGTTCATGACTTGATTTTTACAAGAAATAAAATGATAAAGTCGTGATTGGTTCATTTAAAGTTTTTATGATGACAGAATTTGAGATGAGAAATTGGATTTGATGTGTTATTTTTTTGGTATTGGGTAGTTCATATTAGCTGCTGAAATTTGTTTCAAAAAAAGTATATTATGGAGATTTTTAGTATATTATAATTGGAGAAGTGCAATGTAGCTTGCGCAACTATTTTTATAGATTTGAAATTGAAGAGTATTCAAGTACTTGAAAGAGACCATGAAATTTAGTGTTCAGTTTTATTTTTTATATGTTTATGCAAAAATGATAATATTGATGTTATTTATTATGAGAATGATAACTAAACTGGTAGGACTTTCGGCCTATATGGCTTTACTTCGAATTATGTGCTATTTGAAAGGTTGGCAATTTCTTCATTCACCTCAATTTTTTTTCTACACCTTCCTAATAATTATTAAAATTCTAAAAATATTTTTCAGAATTTATATTCCGAATTTTACAATCTAAAAGTAAATTTCTAGATTGATAAATGACTTTTGAATTTTAAAATTTATAATATAAAGTTAATTTATGAAATTTATAATTTGAAAGTCATTTATATAATTGGAATTTGAAAGTAATTGTAACTTTCAAATTCTGTAATTCACAGTACATGATTGGTTTCCAAATTCTATCTTAATTAAATGAATTGAAACACGGATAAAATTTTAATTTCTCATTATTATAAATAAATTTTTTTATAATTAATAATTTTTTTTATTTAAAAAAAGTCTTATAGGATTGACCTATTTCTTATACAGAGCGGGTCAGTGAAATGAAGTTGCACTCTTAGCGTGGGGTGGACAAACCCACATTGTCATCCCTAATGTCATTAATAGTTGGCATCAACAAAGAAAGATCAAAGTCAAAATTAAACCTTAATAACAATAATCATTAATATTTACAAGTGAGATTAAATTATAAAGATAGTAGACTTGTATTAAAGATGTTGGGTCCAATAAATCTACTACTTGTTAGTATAAATAATAGTGTATTTAATTCAGTAAATAAAAAAATATTGATGATAATTAAATATTAAATTAATTTGAGCTTTAAAAAATCTTTGCAAATACATTGATACCTCATTGGCCAAGCCATGATCTTGCACAGAGAAATCAAGACTCTAACATCCCTATTTTATTATAACTAATAACCATAATATATGAAATATCAAAATTAATATATAAACATACTACAAATATGTTTCTGACTTTTTCATATATTGTTTCAAAACACATTCCTTTTCATAGGACTTTAAACTTTACATAAAATTCAAAAAAATATTCAAAAGAAAATAAACATTTTCATCATCCAGCTTCTTATTGTTGTCACCGTAACATCATCTACTATTGTGTAAATAAATTATCATAAATTAATAAAACAACCACAAAACAAAACGTAGGCTAGTTATTTGTAAAACTTATAATATAAATATAACTTTAAACATTCACATAAAACCATCAATTCTTATGCATTATCACATAAACCATTAAGTGTCTATCAAAATTTACAATTCTTTTGTTTTCTACGTTAGACTTCTACTGCCTCACAACACATAAACACTTGACTTTACTTTAAAAAAAAATCAGTCGATATTGATAAAATAAAAATAAAAATTCAAGTAACATTAAAATTTAAATAATTATAATAAAAATAATCTCGATTAGTAAGTTTTGCAAACATCAAATGATTTTTTTTTCATAAATTTAAAGAAAACATAATATCAATCAATATCAACTATAAAATATCGTGATTAATGTTAAATAAAATTTTAAATTTATTAAAGTTTAAAACACTTTATTTAAATAATAAAATTATAATTCATAATTTAAGTTACTTTATTTAAACAAAACATTTGCAAATAAAACAAATTGAGTGATCAATTCAATGTATTAATACTTAGAAATTGAAAATCTTAATCGAAAAACTACTTCCACTGCAAGAAGAAATGATAGGAAGCTTTTAAAATTTATTTAATATTTTTTTGTTTTGTTTTGAATATATTAAGTCCTAATTATTTGAAATTTGTTAATATAACGCAAATTGTGTTTTTTATCTCCTTAATTTAAGTAATTGAAGTTATGGTTTATACGTGTAAACTGACCATTTTAATTAATAGATCAAATAAATTTGTAACATATTGTAATACTATATAAAAAATACGATAATTAAAAAAATTGAAGGGATATTTTTTAATTTAAGTTTTTAATAACGATTTTTTTTAATCTAACTTATCTATTTTTAAATAAGAAGTTAAAAAGATATGAATGAGCTTTACCAAACTTCTTATTCACAGTAATTATTAAAATATGAATAATTTTATCTTCTTTTGAAGAAATGAACTTGTATTCTTAATTTTTAAGAGATATAATTTTCTTGAATTTATTTTGAATAAACTATATAATAAATAAAAATATTTTGGTAAATTTGTTTTAATAAGTAATACATTTATTATTATTTGTAGAATATGGATAAAAATAATGTCATATAAATTGTTACATGCATCACATTTCTTCATAAAATTAATTAAATAAAGTGTTTTAAGAGATTAATTTGTTAAGTTTATAAATACAAACAACTAATATTATTATGCTCTAAGTAGAAGATATTTATATTTAGTTAAAAATTAAATGTATTTATTTTTAATAGGGACATTTTTTAGATAAATTTGTTACTAATGGTAACTGATAAATGCTTAAAAAAAAATACACTTTGTTACGTCTTTCCCCCCTCTATATAATAAAGTCTTGTACCAACTACTTAAATTATAAAATAAATAATATCAATATGTTTTTATGAATCTTCTTTCTAATCACAAATTCATCTCTCCTTCTAATAACTTAAAAGAAGTATATTTTTTAATAGGCACTAGCCACTGTTTATAGCGGTGGGATTCCTGATTTAACAGTAGCATGAAACAGTCACCGTCTGCATATTAATTAATTAAATCAATATTTTAAAATTAAATTAATTAAACATGTCACTGTGAAGTGGACAACAGGACTTTTTGCTGTTCAAGATCCACCATTTATTTTTTAAATACTCACTAATTCTTTCTTTTCTTTATATTATATAAAATTAGTGGGATTAAATGTATTTTAAAGTATAGTGTGTGTGCATTAAGAATAAAGAATATACACAATGATTTAATTTCAAACTATCATTAAAAATCAGTTTAATGAATATTAAGAGGATTTGTTCTGTTAACTAATGTTATAAATATACTTATTAAAAAAAATAAAAATAACGTATTAAAAAATATAGTTAGAACTCAATATTTTATTTACATAAAAAAAAAGTCATATACTATACGTGAATCCAGGGAAAAAAGTCAAAGATAAAGATGGGCCCGTGAATCAGTATAAAGCATTGGAATCAGAAGGTCAAAGTTATCATGCACACAAAAAAAGCGCTTATGTGATGAATTTGGCAGAGTTTTGTTCAATCTGGTGTTGAAGTCGGCGCTCTCTCGTAATCGCAGGTAAGTGCTTTTATCCATTTTTGGATTACTCGCGTTTTTTTCCTTTCCGTCTTCTCAAGAATCACTTTTTTCCTAGGAATCAAATTTGAAGAGCATTAGGATGAACAAGTGAATCCGATTCATCTTCTTCTTCTTCCTTCACCAACCATTCACGTTGAGCAGGTGTTTTTTCAGTGCTCTTCTTTTCTTTTTCTTAGGTAATAATCGCCTTTGTTTTCAAATATTCCACCCGATTATGCGCGCAACATGCAAGTAAAAATGACTGCTAACGATGCGCCTCCTTTTTAACCGGTTTCCGTTCAACTCAGCCACTCCCAATTATGCTTATTATTATTGTTTACGTAAGTTTATTATATATTAACTCAAAGGTTTGCGATCATAAGACTCTTAACAAATTCTTGAGAACAGAGAGACGCATATATCGCAATTCGTTCGTTTGTGTTTCGGGTAGAATGAGTTGTTCATGACTGTGTGGGAGAGCGATTGTCCTTGGAAAAAAAGTTGTTACCTGATTTGGAGTTTGTTCCCGATTATTAGTCATGGTTTTTTTTTATTTTTGTTTTTTTACGGAGTATCTTGTATTGCGAGATTTACGCGGTAGCTTCTTGGATGCTAGCTAAGCTGTATCTTTTTTTTTTCTCTCCTGTTTACTAACATCCTTTCTTAATATTGGCACATCTTGTTATCAGATTGTTTTTTTTTTTAATATTTTAATGTCCATCAAAGAGAGTTGCATAAGATAAGATTGAGATCCCTGTTTCTGCAAATTTTAGGTGGATCTGCCGTCAGCTGTGGATTTTGGATTGTTGAAATGGCTTCCAATGCTACATCTGGAAATGCTTGCCCGGCGCCTATGAAAGCCATCTCAAATGGCGTGTTTCAGGGTGACAACCCTCTTGATTTTGCGCTTCCCCTTGCTATTTTGCAGATATGCCTTGTTCTTGTGGTCTCAAGGGGACTGGCATATCTTCTAAAACCTTTAAGGCAACCTAGAGTTATTGCAGAGATTATTGTAAGTTCATTTCTTTTCTTTTAGTTTTAATCAATCTAATTATCTTAGCTTATATTTTGTAGTTCATAATACAATAAATAGCTAACGGGGGATTGACGCATGTGGTCGAGTCATTGTTCTCACTATCTGTGATTTGGTTCCACTCAAATTTATTCTGTGTTGGAAGGTGTATGTTAATTTTATAATCAATCCTTGCCAAGGTTGGTTGTCTTTCCTGACTTTATAAGTGGTGTGCCTTCCCCCTAATTTAAACTTTTTTCAATAAGAAAACTAAATATTATTTATTTGTATTAGTAATACGTGGTTCTCTCGTTTTTTTCTTCTTCCGTTTAGTGGTTACATGGAGTTCCTGGCAACTGGGGCTAAGTGTGAGCAATATGGCTCGTAGGGTTTGAACCTGGCATCATTTACTTCTTAATCAAGTCGGATGGCTATTAGGTTACGAGGCACTTGTCATGTGACCAGAGCTTTTCGTGTTCCATATTTATATAATTCATAGTCTCTAGACTTCACTGTGTTTCACTTCTCTAAACGAGTCTCACATTTAATATGAAATCTATCGTGTAGAATGCAATAAGATTTTAAACAATGCATAAGTCAGGATAGATGTTAGTGCAAAAATATGTACAGTGATTTTAATGTGTAGGACTGCTATTGACAGGGAGGAATACTTCTTGGTCCATCAGCACTTGGACGGAGTAAAAGCTATATGCAGGCAGTTTTCCCACCCAGGAGTCTTACACTATTAGATACTCTAGCAAACATTGGCCTTATATTTTTTCTATTCTTAGCAGGCCTGGAGTTAGATCTTAAATCTCTTCGTCAATCTGGACACCGAGTCCTTGCTATTGCTATGGCTGGAATAAGCCTACCCTTTGTAATGGGAATTGGCTCATCATTTGTTCTAAAACAATCAATTGCCAAAGGTTCAGATAGTGCCGCATTCCTTGTATTCATGGGTGTTGCTCTGTCCATTACTGCATTTCCTGTATTAGCCCGTATTTTGGCCGAGTTAAAACTTTTAACCACAAATGTTGGGAGAACAGCTATGTCAGCTGCAGCAATTAATGATATAGCTGCCTGGATTCTGCTTGCTCTGGCTGTTGCCTTGTCAGGCCATGAACGATCTCCACTTGTTTCATTGTGGGTCTTCTTAGCAGGGTGTGGTTTTGTCATTTGTGCATCAATCATTGTCCCTCCAATTTTCAAATGGGTGAGCCAACGATGCCATGAAGGTGAACCAGTTGAAGAGATATACATATGTGCTACATTAGCAGCTGTTCTGGCTGCAGGGTTTGTGACAGATGCTATTGGAATCCATGCCATGTTTGGTGCTTTCGTTGTTGGAATTTTGATCCCAAATGATGGACCGTTTGCCAGTGCTCTTGTGGAGAAAGTAGAGGATCTTGTGTCTGGTCTATTTCTGCCACTCTATTTTGTGTCAAGTGGATTGAAGACTAATATAGCCACCATAAAGGGGCTGCAATCATGGGGTCTTCTGGTTTTTGTTATATTTACGGCTTCTTTTGGAAAGATTCTTGGGACTACTGTTGTTTCCCTTCTCTGTAAAGTATCTCTTAACGATGCTTTGGTGTTGGGGTTCTTAATGAATTGCAAAGGCCTAGTTGAATTAATAGTCCTCAACATTGGTAAAGATAGAAAGGTAATTTCAATTTTCTTGCTCTCATTGTTCCCTATAATCAGTTTAACAAGCTGCACTTTACAGTCTATTACCGTGAAATGTTTAATATATGCATTTGCAGGTTTTGAATGATCAGACCTTCGCCATTATGGTTCTTATGGCTGTTTTCACTACCTTCGTCACCACTCCTCTTGTGACGGCTATCTATAAGCCTGCAAGGAAGCGATCTGATTACAAATATAGAACAATTTGGAGGAAAAATGCAAATAGCCAACTGAGGATTCTTGCCTGCTTCCATTGTGCAAGAAATATTCCATCAATGATAAATTTGATTGAGGCTTCAAGAGGAATCCAGAAGCGTGATGGTCTTTGTGTGTATGCAATGCACCTTAAAGAATTCTCTGAGAGGTCCTCATCTATATTAATGGTACACAAGGCAAGAAGAAATGGGTTGCCATTCTGGAACAAAGGTTGTCATTCACATTCTGACCAGGTTATTGTGGCGTTTGAGGCTTACAGGCAACTAGGTCAAGTGTCTATCCGGCCAATGACCGCCATCTCATCTATGGCTAACATACATGAAGACATTTGTGAAACTGCTGAGAGGAAGGAAGCCGCAGTCATTATTCTTCCATTTCATAAGCATCAAAGTTTGGATGGTTCACTAAATACCACAAGAAATGATTTTCGAGGCGTTAACAAAAGGGTACTCGAGCATGCACCGTGCTCAGTTGGAATTTTTGTCGATCGTGGGCTTGGTGGTACATCCCATGTCTCTGCAAGTAACGTTTCTTATCGTGTTACGGTGCTTTTCTTTGGTGGTGGTGATGATCAAGAAGCCCTTGCTTACGGAGGTCGTATGGCTGAGCACCCTGGCATCAAATTGGTGGTTATTCGCTTTGTAGTTGAACCACCGAATGAAGGAGAGATTTTGAGAGTTGATGTGGATGACTCCTCCTCTGGCACCACATCAATCTCACAGGATGAGAAATTCCTCGATGAATTTAAGGTGAAAACAGCCAATGACGACTCCATCATCTATGAAGAGAGAAGAGTTAAAAATGCTGCAGACACAGTTGCTATTATCCATGAGTTTAATAGCTCCAGTCTGTTTCTTGTGGGTTCAAGGCCAGTCAGTGAAGTTGCATCTGCTCTGAAAAGCAGTGAATGCCCTGAACTGGGACCTGTTGGTGGTTTGTTGGCGTCACAAGATTACCCCACAACAGCATCCGTTTTGGTAATACAACAGTATAACAATGGGGCACCAATAAATTTTACCTCGGAAATGGAAGAACATTTACCTGATGGGGATTCAGGTTCTGTTTAACGCTTCTCTAGCTCTGTTTTGGCTCGCACGCCTTGTTTAGGCTTATCTGAACTCCATGCACATAGTTCACAATTCCACCACCAAACAAATAAAAAAGTTCAGAATTTTAATTTCCTCAGGATTGGAATTGATTTAGAATTAATAATTTTATGATTGGACTGAGTTGTGTGGAGATTTATGGTGAAAAATTAGGATTCTAGCTTCAATTCCAATTTCCTCTTGTAGTAGGTTACTACTATGAATGGTTAAGAAATACCCTTGTTTAGTTCCTAGTCTTTACGCTACTGTTAATCACTCCTCTAATCTATTTCAACTTCTCAAATAATTACAAAACACATATATTAAAGGAAAGAAAGAATAGGATAAATACCTTGTGTATAGTGAACACATAGAGTTATATTTATATAGGAAAAGAAACATATGGGCTAAGCCTATTACATAAATATGAAATATCTAACAATATCTATAATATCTCATAATATAAAATGATATTTAATTATATCTAATAATATCTAACACTCCCTCTCAAGCTAGTGCATATAGATCATATGTACCCAGCTTGAAATGTAATCAATCCTAGACCCTCGTAAGGGTTTAGTAAAAATATCTGCTAATTGATTATTTGAATTAACAAATTCAGTCTTGATATCTCCCGATATAATCTTTTCTCGAATGAAATGACAATCAATCTCAATATGTTTGGTCCTTTCATGAAAAATTGGATTTGAGCTAATATAAAGAGCAACATGATTATCACATATAAGTGTCATTTGAGTGATCTCTTTAAATTGCAATTCTTTAAGTAACTGTTTAAGCCAAATAAGCTCACAAGTAGTCAGGCCATAACTCTATATTCTGCTTCTGCACTAGGTCTTGCCACAACACTTTGTTTCTTGCTCTTCCAAGAGATCAAGTTATCACCAATGGAGACACAATAACCAGAAATTGATCTTCAATCATATGGAGATCCTGCCCAATCAACATCTAAATAACAAATGACTTCAGTATGGTTCTTATGACCATATAACAAACCTTTTCCAGGAGAGCCTTTAATGTACTCCACTATACGAATGACTGCATTCCAATGATCTTCACATGGAGAATTAAGAAATTGACTCACCACACTGACTGCAAAGGAACTATCAGGACGAGTGATAGTGAGATAGTTCAATTTTTCAACTAATCTCCAGTACTTCTTAGGATTTGAAAGAGGCTCCCCTTGATTGGGTAGAAGCTTGACATTGGGATCCATGAGAGTATCAATAAATTTTGAATTCATCAACCCAATTTCCTCCAAAATATCCAATGCGTATTTTCTTTGAGAGATAACAATACCAGTATTGGATTGTGCTACCTCAATCCCCAAGAGATACCTGAGTTTGCCAAGATCTTTGTTCTGAAAGTGTTGACAAAGGTGTTGTTTTACTTGTGACAAGATAGATACACCCAGCACTCGAGTGACGATAAAAAACTGAATGATCTACTTCACTGTGAGTCATACCAAATTGTTGAACAACATTGCTAAATTTTTCAAACCAAGCCCCAGGAGACTGCTTGAGGCCATATAAGGATTTGCGAAGACGACATACCAATCCAGAAGACTCCCTCTGAGCAACAAAACCGGGAGGTTGCTCCATATAAATTTATTCCTGCAAATCTCCATTAAGAAAAGCATTTTTGACATCCAGTTGATAAAGAGGCCATTGTTGAAGAGCAGCCATAGCTATGAATAAGCGAACAAAGGCATCTTTGCCACTGGAGAAAACGTATCACCATAGTTTAAACAAAAAATTTGGGTATAACCCTTAGCCACAGACGAGCTTTGAGACAATCAATAGTACCATCAGGACCAACTTTGATAGCAAAAATCCACTTGCAACCAACAACAGATTTCCTAGATGGTAAAGGAACAAGTTCCCAAGTTCCATTATTTTGAAGCGCATTCATTTCATCAAGCATGGTCTGACGCTAACCAGGATGAGCTAAGGCATCACCTACAGATTTTGGAATGGATACAAAAGAAATAGACGAGAGGCAGGTATAAAAGGGTTGAGATAGTCTATGATAACTCAAAGCAATATAATGTGGAGAGAGATTACGAGTAGAACGTATACCTTTACGAATAGCAATAGGAAGATCAAGTTCAATTGTTGGAGGTTCAACGGTAGGAGCTAGAGGGGGATGAGGTGTTGGCACCGAAATAGAGTCTGCTGATGGACGATGAGACGTTTGACAACAAATATACACCTGAAGAGTTGGTGGCGGTGGTGAATCGTTAGGTGCACTAGGCACAATAAGAGGAATATTAACTTGATTAGATGAAGAAATTGAAGGAGAAGGACAATACTTAAAGTAAAGGGAAGATTCATTGAAGGTGACATCTGCTAAAATAAAATAATGATTTAAAGAAGGTGAGAAACATTTATATTCTTTTTGTGATCTAGTAAACCCTAAAAAGACACATTTGTGTGACTTAGGAGATAATTTATCAAGACCAGGACTAAAATTATGAACAAAACATGTGGATCCAAAAACTTTGGGAGGTAAAGAGTGGAGAGGGTCATGTGGAAATAAAACAGAATGAAGAATTTTGTTATCTAAAACTGAAGATGCCATGCGATTAATGAGATAACATGCAATAAGAACATCATCACCCAAAAACGCTGATGAACATCACCATGGATTAAAATAGTACGAGTTGTTTCAACAAGATGTCTATTCTTGCGCTCAACTACCCCATTTTGTTGAGGTGTATAAGCACATGAAGTTTGATGAAGAATACCACGAGAAGCCATAAATTTTTTAAAAGAATGAGAAAGATACTCACGTCCATTATCACTACGCAAAATTCAGATGGAAATTCCAAATTGATTTTTAATTTCATTGTAAAATATTTGAAATATAGAAAACAACTTAGAACGATTTTTCATTAAAAATACCTAAGTACATCTTGAATAATCATCAATAAAAGTAACAAAATACTAAAATCCTAAATTAGACTTAATGCGACTTGGTCCCCAAATGTCAGAGTGAACTAAGGCAAAAAGAGATGAAACACGTTGTGAGACACTAGGAAAAGAACTACGAATGTGCTTTCCTAACTGAAACGACTTACACGATAAAGTAGACACATTAGACAAACTTGGAACAAGTTGCTGCATCTTGGCAAGACTAGGATGACCCAATCGAGCATGAATGAGAGATGGAGAATCCATAATCGCGCCAACATGTGCAGAGATCTGTAGTTGATAAAGTCCACGAGACTCACATCCAATGCCAATCATCCGTCCCGAACTCTGGTCCTGTAAAGTGATAGAATCTTTGTTAAAAGAAATAACACAATCAAGGGAACAAGTGAGACAACTAATGGATAATAAGTTAAATGGAGACCCAGGGACATAAAGAACATTATCAATAGATAAAGAAGAAAAAAGATTAATAGTACCAACACCATGTGATGGTACCCTATATCCATT
>Ga0123342_1000295_pt1 | contig 73945 bp, 31 predicted proteins | sample Turbeawhitnodule_FD_89960 | JGI IMG/M metagenome (GOLD analysis project Ga0123342, IMG submission 89960) | Root nodule microbial communities of legume samples collected from Mexico - Turtle bean Mexico white nodule | ecosystem: Host-associated > Plants > Roots > Nodule | place: Mexico: Nepantla... | reverse complement strand
GAACGCGAAACGAAGGCAAAGACGAGAAATAAAGTTTGAAATTGTGTGTGGCGCGCTTCAAAATTTAGGGTAAAAAAAGATTTACGAATGCGGTTAAAGGTAAAACCGCATTCGTAAATCAAAGAATTTTGATTTACGAATGCGGTTATTCAAATAACCGCATTCGTAAATCAAAATAATTTAAAAAATGCCACCGCGTTTTTTACGAAAGCGGGTAACGCAAAAGCCGCACTAAATAAAGAGTATCCTTTTCTTCTTTTTGCACTAGTGTATAAAACACAATTATAAAAATTAGTGTTTGGATCTCATGTGTTGTGTGAAATGTTAATTTCTAAATGTCTAGGTTTGTTGGATTTTTGTGTAGGTTCTTGTGGTATATAGTTGTTGAGTTGAGGCTATGAATAGGTATTGCGGCTCGCGGGCAAGTTAGTAGGCAAGTAAAGTTTCTTTAGATTTTGAAGAGAACAGATTCAATTTTGAGTGGATTTGCATGGGATTTGTTTTTGGGTGAGAGAATTTGATTTGTAATTGCGTTTGTGGACTTTTGGTTGTATTAGAGGATGTTTTGTTTGTATTGTTCTGACCAAAGAATGGTTATAAGGACCCTAATAGGATAAATAATTATTTCTTTTGATGTGACTTACAATTCGTTTCAATTAAAGATTTGTTTGGTGGTCTGTAGAGTCTGAAGAATGTTTGTAGGTCAAGTGTTGAGTAGGTTGGTCTTGACCACTTTTTGTATAAGGATTGAGACACCCCTGAAATGTTTGTATAAGGGTTGAGACACTCCTGACATGTCTCATTTTATTTTATTTATTCTTTTTTGATAAAAAAAATATAAATGAAAAAAAGTAAGATTGAAAAATGTTTCAAGACAAAAATGGACAGAGTTGTGAAAAAAGTCTAGGGGAAATGGTGGCCAACAATGAGTGATTGATGGTGGTGCTACTAATGGAGGCTAAGGTTTCTGCCATCAACAAATGGTAGTCAATTGCATAAAGAAAATAAGGAATGGCTTTGAAACTATGATCGAAAGGATACATCATAATATTATGAAAAGTAGATGAATGAGGATCATTACTTTTTGTACACCATAACCCACTTGCAAAATTGGTGCACCCAAGCCATGATCTTAAATATGATGAGACGGAATAAAATTTAAAATCAATTTCAATGTATGTTTTAGATCATAATTGAGTTACATTAATACTTTTTTTATATATGTAATATTACCTTTAACCTAAATTAAGTTCAATTTTCCTAAATAAAATTTCAATGTTCAAAATATAAAAATAGATGCGTAAGATCTACAATACACTGGCTAAAAAATTCTAATTTTTACACGATGAATATTATTTTTTTATCATATTATTTTTTTTCATTTATTTCTATGTAGTTTCCATTGAAAGTGTACTCATATTACTATTTCTCCCAGTTAATATCTATCATTCTCTTCACTCTAGTATGACATAAGACACTACACCGTCTATTTTTATTTATTTTTCATTTCAATATAAAATATAAACAAAATGGTTATTCTGTGGGTTTTTTTACTTCATTTCCTTTTATTAAATTTCATTCCTCATTCATTTTGTTAAAATCACAGGGCCATAGAACTAATTAGCGCATTTAAGTTAATCTAACTAATTATCATTGAAACATAATTAGGCCATAAAACTTCGTCCTCTATTGTTGCATATAAAGATCCAAAAAAAGTTTGCAACTCCATTGGTTCTCACTAAGTAATATACAATCCATGAAATTCAATGTTATATTATATAAATAGGTTTAGGTTAAACATCATTATTCAACTTGACTTTTTAGATAACACTTCAAAAATAATGGTTAAACTTCTCTCAATTTAGGATGAGAAATGCGATTGCTTTGGTAAATGAAGTTTGGGGAGTGATCTGGATTGCAGTTGTCAACAAGATTTTGAAGCATAAGAATAGAGTAATTTTTAAAGAGAGTGTAATATTGGAAGTATTTACTCTGGTACAACTAAATGTTTGGTCTTGAGTTACTTCCAAGTTGCAGGCTGCGAGTTTCTCTTTCTCGGATTGGTGTTTTGAACCTTTGATTTGTGTGAGGATGCTGTCATGAGATTTTCTTCTGAAAGAAGAGTGAGTTCTGAAGGTGATTTTTAAGCCGGTATTAATTAAGTAGGTTGTCTTTTTAGGTGGTGGCAGGATTGTGTCGCAGGGAAAAGGTTTTGTTCATGTGTTTTGTATAAAGGTTGAATTACTCCTTAAGTGATTCGGATTTATTTATTTTTTATTGCTGATAGAAAAAAACTTCAAAAACAACAATCATCTGTCATCATATAAAAACTTCTTAATATATTATTATTATAGTTATTTAGAATATATTCTTAATATATTATCATAATTATTTTAAATATATTTTAACGAGAGTTGACGACAGAGCTTGATATAAAAGAGTCTATAAAATCTCACATAAATTAGAAATAAACACATTTCATATAGTTAAAGTTTATTTCTTAATACTTTCCAATGAAATGGTACTCAAAAGCATATAACAGCACATTGAGGAATTATGTGTTCAGAAGATGGTCCTCAAAAGTAAAGATCATATAAGGTAGGTGAATTCTGACCTCTGCTAATATGCATGCTTGATGTATATATATTCAACATATTATGCTGGACCACTGATGCATCTGCAGTGTTCAGTTTGCTGAAGTTGTGTATAGTTAGGAATCTCATCTGGTTGTAGCCTATTGGGTGCGTAGTTATGATTGTGTTATCAGCTTATCATATTCCTTTACCAGCATGCCAAGTAAAGAGAAGCTTTTGGTGGAGAGATATATAATATAAACTGCTGCTGAAAAATAGTTTCAATACATATGAAACTTTGTCTCTAAAAATGTAGTTATGGAGTTCTCTCTGCCTCTGTAACATATCAAACTTTATGCATAGAAGCCATGGTTTTCGAATGATTGTGGGTTATTTCTTGATGGCCAATTCTACTGAGAGAGGAAGGACCAGCAAGTGACACGTAAATAATTGACACTGCCACTTTGCCAGTGCCAGCTTTCACGTGTGATATGGGATCCAAGAAACAAAGAACTTTTGTCTTTTGGAATTGCTCACTCAAACCAGTTAACTTGCTAAACCCACAAATTTCTTCTTTCTTCTTCATCTCTATGATTTCGTTTTCAAGATAAAAGAAACAAGAGTATGACAATCTAGGTAGAATACACACCGATACGAACACTGATACGGACACTGATATGATATGGACATGGATAGGAAAATACGTAAAATTTCTAAAGGATAGAATATGAGAACACGTATCTATATATATTATATAATTAAAAATTATATAAATTGACAATAAAAATTTATGTGCATAAATATGTTTCAGATTATTTTTTGAAGCAGAAAGATGTTTTTCATAACTGGTTCACAAAGATTTGTTTCTTATTTTTATAATCATAATGAAAATTTATACAATAAAATTTGAATTTTGAAAAAATTAATGTATTTTTTTTTTAAATTGTGTTAGAATCGTATTAGAATTGTCAGAAATCTAACAAATACTTTTTAAGCTGAACATTCACGGATACGTGTTCTACAAGTGTCGTCGGATACCAACACATCATTTAAGAGGAATATTCAAACTTTATATCGATGACAATACTTAAAACTGTGTTACGAATATACCATTTTAACGAGTGTCATTTATTGTTTATATTGGGATAAGAGTAGGTAATTAATGAGTTTTTGAAAATAGCAATGTTATAATCTTTTTATTAAGTATTCTCCTAATAAAATATTTAAAGTCTTGCAAAAATCAAATGCATTGATGCTTGCTGCACGAAATAAGAAGAATAATAAAAGAAAGAAATCACTAAATTAAATATTTTAGAAAAATTAGAAAAATAAAACATGATTCAATATGTAATATAATTTAAAATTGTATAGTTCCAATCAATCTTTTGTGACACATCGAATTAAAAAAAAATCTATATAACGCATAATTATATTTTTATTTAAAAATTAATTAAAGAACCCGTGATGTTAGATTATTATATAATAATTTCTTCAACCCTTCTCTATCCAAAATCTTGCCCAGAATCACCAATTATTGTGCACTCTCTCATTTAGTTCCATGGATCGTATCTCACCAATTATTGTTGGAGATTTTGGAATTATTGTTAAAATTTCAATGCACATTCACATATTTTAGGAGAGAAAAAAAAAAACTTGCCCAATCCAAAAGCAGAAAAAAAAAAAGTTATAGCTCTTGTCAAATTCTTCCTGCACCTACTTATTTTACTCTTTAACTATACTTCTTAAAATATCAAAATTAAATAGATTACACACTAAATAATATTTGTGATTTTTTATAATACTAAAATTTATATTCTGGATAACTCAAGATATAAATTTTCCCAAATGTTCAAAATATAATTTTTTTTTTCTGAAAAACTAACATAGAAGGATAGTTATGATAGTCTAGGAAGAAGGTGATGGAGGTGAAGGAAGAGTTTGGCCTAGCTCTTGAGCAAGAGTGTGGATCAATTAACATGTAGAGTGAATCGCAAGGTGATGTTGTGTTTGCTTTTTATTTAACAAAAGGTTTAATTTCACAAATTATTATAAAACATCACATTTTTAAGAAAAATGTATAGGAATAGTGATAATGATAAAAATTATTTTTATTATTTATACAAATTCTGTAAACAAGAATTTAAAAACAAAGTAACATTTTTAATATTTGTAAAAAGAAAAGATACTTTCTCAAAAAAATGAGTTTTCATATACTATACGAGCAAGCACTACACACTAAACCTTTGAATTTAAGAAATTACAATAAAAAAAAAACATTTTGATTAGTTCCCTACCTACTTGATAACTTCATTATATGAAAAAACTGAACTGATACTTGAAATTGTTAATGTTAAATACTTGAAATTGTAGAATTGTAGCTTTCATAGATATGCTCAGGTTCGTGACTAAGACAACAGTATACAAAAGCCTAAAGGGGATCAAAGAAAATCAATGAACCAAACAATTGAGTGTGAATGGCTGGCTACAAGAGCAATACAAATTTTGCTTAGTTCTCCTCCGAAAAATCTTTCTGATTAACAGTGTAAGTGGCACTTTCCCAAAAATAAAATATACATGATTCAGGTTACACAAAACTGAACTCAACTTGCAGATCAACTAAATTAGAAACAAAAATTAATAGAAGAAACATTCAGGAGTATGCACAATAGGCTCACAAGCAGAGACAATTCTAACTCCACACTGTCCTTAGAATAGCAATCTCAGGAATAAATGACATTTGTATCACAATAACTATTTACACACCTAGAGTTCTTGTGGTAACAGGCTGTCTGAGACTTCTACTTATTGGTAGGTGAACGTAAACTTCATGGACGTCTTGTTTACAAACCTCTCCTCTATCCCGATCTATCGCATAGCAGACGTAAATTGTTTCGATTACATTGTCTAGCACATGCACCAGGTAACCCAACACTACTATCAGTAGCACCCATGCCATCGCAGCCACAAAATATGAATCAGTCCCAAGATTGGTACCAGCTTTTAAGATAGCACAGGCCTGGTTATACATAAACAATCAAGACAAACATTGATAAGAGAAACATAAAATAATGATAAAACTGTAAAACAAACTAGTAACAATGTATTAAATAGACAGAATAACCAAAACCATTAAATAACTGACAAGCTTGTTATCCCTAAACGGAAAAAAAAAGGTTCATATTATTTTTTATGACACTATTTTCCTCGAGCCTGGAGTTTTATAAGAAAATGAAGTTTCAATCAACTGACTTGTGTATCCTCCCGCAACCTCCTTCTAATCTCAACACAACTACCAAGATATGAAATATAAATTGACACCAATTTATGTTAATGGACAAGAATGTTGTAACTTGCAAATTGTCAACATCCACAGGTGTCACAACTACAAGAGAGCTATATAATAAATCTACAATTAATGGAGATTTTATAGCCAATTGTAGAGTCCTTAGTATTATTAGGGAAATTAGCTTCTCAGATTTACATTTTGACACTTTATTGTGAAATTTTAGTATTTTATATTTTTAGAAGCAATTTGCATTATTTTAATGACTTTGATAATCTTATTTTGCAAAACAAAATCTTAAGATAACCTAGAGTTGAGCACTAGATCATCAGCGATTCTGCATTGGGGGTAGAATGTCAACAAAGTCAGCATTAGGTGCTCTCTATAGCATCAATTTCTGAAATCACAGAAAGATACTATTTTGGAGTGTCCATCGCTAGAACGCCAGCACCAAGGGTCGGGCTCAAGAGTTTCCAGTCAGTGACAACACTGGGCACTCAAGGTTGCAGGCCAAGAGTTTATTTTGAATCTTTGGACCAAAAGAAGGCATACGAGGTTGTTTTGGTCAAAGTCTCTAGGAATCTTAACCGGAACATTCAGAGTAAGTTATCATTTTGTGAGAATTTTTTTCGTATTTAAAAACACAAGGGTAGTTATCTTTTAGCATTTTGTTTAGCTAGTACACTCATTGTGTTTGGTTCTCAAAGGAGTCATATACTTGTTTTCCAAGCTATCAAGTATCATGATCAAGGTGGTCCGATTTATCAAAGATTCGTTTCAATATGTCAACAATTTATTTTAGGTGGCATTCTGTTCATGACTGTGGTAGTTTTGTAAAAGCTCGGGAGCCTACTGGTTGGCCTAATTCCTATGAAGATATAGTCCTCAGTCTTGAGCCGGTGAGGCGAAGATCCCAAAGAGTAACATTCTTCAAGCTCTAGAGTTCTTGGCAAAGGATCTAGGAGCACAAATACATTCATTATCCCTTCCATGAAATTTGTGCATCTTTCTACTTACTTTTGGTGTTTCTATAGTTTTTGGGTATAGCAATTGATCGTAGGTTTGTGTGTCAAATGGACCATTGGGCATAGACTATAATTGAAATTATTTGCCAAAAGTATGGGTGTGTTTAGGAATTAAGATTTGTGACCTTTCAAGGAGTACCATGTTGAGTAAAATAAACTACTTGATAGAGTACTTAAATCTTGAGATCTCGCACCTAATGGACAAGTTTTTTAGGTTAGACTCTTCCCTTGTGCTTAAGTCCTAATTAAGTCTAGGGAGTTATAAAATATTGAGTCATGGTCTTGAGTAAAGGAACCGAGCTTAATCTAATTTCGTAGGTTCAAACTACAATTTCATCATTTGGCTTGCATTGGATTGAACTCAAATGTGTAGGATGAAAAGAATGAAATTTTGTACCCTGATGGCTTTATTCTTTCATTTTTCTTAACACTTACAAGAATTCTTTGTCTTCAATTGTTTCCATCTTATGAATTACTAGCTGGAATAGTTTACATTGGTAGTAATTAGCACTTATTTACTATTGGCATGATATAAAGCTTCAATTTCATATTTTTTTCATATCGAAACCTAATAATAATTTTTATAAAAGTTTTCATGTGATGGCAGATGATAGTTGGTATTTGGGGTTGTCAACCTATCTGAGATATCAGGTTCCATTGTGATGTCTAGCATGAAGTTTTAATAATAACAAAAAAAAAAACTAACTTTAGTTACTATACAAATTATTTCATGCCAAGAACTTACAAATCACAGCACATTTCTAATACAAAATTCATACTAGCATAGCATCACGTACCAAAATTGTGTATGTTGCAGAAAAGACAAAAACAATTCCCGCCAGGATCCGAGATGAGATGGTCTCCACGAAAACAGCAGAGAGAAGATTGCGTCTTAGTAGTTCATATGTCATCCTTGCAGAAGAGCAGTAGGCTTCACCAGTTATTGCAGCGAAGTTAATGGTGAACTTGTTGAGGTAATCAACTGCTGTCAGTAAGGCGTTTACACAGCACCGCAGTACAAGGTTCACTATCCCGGGAGTATCCTCTTGTCTTGCACTGTCAACTGCAGAACGCACCACTCGAACAACACAGATAAGCAATCCCGACAAACATATAGTGCCAGATGAAGGACCAAAAGCATTTCTGCAAGCCAAATTCCCACAGTTAATGTTTTCTTAAATGAAAAGCAACCAACCAGTCAACACAGTTGAACACTTCTTTTCATCAGTAATCCTATCAGCCAATGAAGGAGTACACTAGAGGGGAACTACGATAATATATTCAGAAGCTAAAAGACACACAACAGGTAAGAGCAATCTTGAACTAAGAAATTTTCAAAGCAACCAGCAAGAGCTAAACAATTACTGAAAATGGAATTAAATAAGACATTTCAAAACAAGTACTTAAACACTAGATTTCCGGAGTAAAAATTTATGAAGTGAAAATTGATATGTACTGTAAGCAAATCAAAACACACAATTTAAGCCAAACTAACCAATCTAACAGTGGAGTCTAAATGAAACATGATATTAGCAAACAAATGTGAGGCAACAACAACAATGCTGACCTGAGCGAAGTTCGAATACTCCGCTTAGGAGTTTCATGATCCTTAGTGAAATACCAATTAGCAATAGTGCCACTGATGACATAAACTTGAGCTTCAACCATAGCTGCCGCAGACCACAACATGGTGAGAATAGCCAAAGCAAAATAAGCAGGAACCCACGAATCTTCCTTCCACACACAAGCATATCCGCTCTCCAAATTCTTCACCGCAATCTTCCCATTAAACCTCGCAAACACCATGAAAACCACTATTGGCACGTAATACACGAGAAGGCCAACAATCAAACAAGGCAGCACCCCGAACAAGTTCAAATTCCTGGAAAGTGCGTGGGAAGCGACCCCGATTATGCTGACAGTGAGCTCCACGCGATGCCAATTCATGACCAAGATCCACACGGCGACCCCAATCACCAAAAAGACGAAGACCATGACGATGATCCGGTACGCGAGGGGGAAAGCAGCGCTGCAAGACGAGCCGAGGGTGCATGCGACGAACCAGTAGACGTTGAGGAAAATAGGGATGGCGATGAAGAAGGGAATCGCAGCGTAGACAATCTGTTTGGTGTAATGCTTGAGTAAGAGAAGCAAGGCCCAGCAGAATGGGATGCTGAGAACGAAGGTGATGACGAGGGTCCATATGAGACCCTTCACCAAGTGTGAGGAAGAATTGACGGAAGGCCACAGGGAAAGGTAGGAAGAAGAGGAAGAAGGGTTTAGGACGCAGGAGGAGGAGGTGGGGTCGTAGGAGAAAGAGGAGAGAGAGGGGTAGTTGGTGTTGCGGTGGAAGACGGCGAAGATGCCGAAGGCGAAGGTGGAGATGATGAAGAGAAGGAAGAGGATGAGAAAAGGGAGGTCCTTGAAGGAGCGAGGACCTGAATTGTAAGTGATGTGAAGGTATTGCTGGTTTGACTCCGATTCTTCTTCCACTGCCGAGGATGTCGAAGAAGGGTACGAGGGTTTCGACAGAAAGGGTTGCGATGCCGCCGAGGATTCGAACGGAGAATCGCCTTTGTTGTTCGGATCCTCATTGCCACCCATCATGATAACGCACCCCAACACACACACAAAAACAGAACAAACAGAACAGAAAACAGAGTTTGAGAGTCTCACGTTTGAATGGTGGCTGGCTAAGGTGGTGTTCTGTTTGGTTGGACTCAATTCTGAACTGTTTGGTGGCACTCAGAACATGACTCCCTTCGACTCTAGATTGTTAAATTGGTTTCTTGAATCCAAATACATAAAAAAAAAATTATGAATGAAGTGAAATTCTCCTCACCAGTAATATACTGCAGATTTTGTTTCGTTATTAGGGAAAGGGGTAATGGATCTGATGGGGCAAAAAAAGATAATGCAGCAAAACTTTTGAATTTTGCAGTTTGGGTGTATTTTTAGCACGCACAATAAATTAAAATATCATACTTTGTATTTTATTTTATTTTATTTTATTATATGCAAGTGTTTACTATAATATTAACTGATTGTGAGGATATTCTAATATACTGTTATTGATATGCTTTATGATCAAAGAACGTTTTTTTAAAAAAAAAAAATTATAAAATAGTTTGAGAGGGAAGTGAGGCCAAGCCCAATAGAAAATGAGACAGCAAGGCAAAGGATGGATCACGTGAAGCACATGGATGATCTTTGTGTTATGTTATGCATTAGGACAAAAGTACCTTCAAATTAAGGGACACTGCGTACTCTGTTCGAAGACTCTGAGCTGCGATCCACATGTTTTCGGACTCCATGCCCTTCAATCTTTTTAATTAGTTTCTGTTCAGCCTCATGTGGTAAACACTAGTTACAAAACTTCCTTAATATTAAAAAAATGTTTTCATTTATGATTATAATTATTATATTATGTATAAAAAGATATCCGGAATATTCTTGGAAAATATTTCATCAAAATAGATCTTAACACTAAAAAAAAGTTAGAATAGAGTTAGAAGTAGTTACAACTAAAAAAATAATTATAACTAAAAAAAATAGTTACAACTGAAAAATAAAATATTATATTAGATCATATTTACTAACTTATTTAGTAACTAAAAAATTTAATGAATAATATTTTTTTTAAAACTTTATATGTAATTAAAATTGTTAAGTTTTGAATAACTTAAAATGCCTTCTAAGATTTAACAAAAATTTGTTTATTTATTTGTATAAATAAATAATAATCATCATTTTAATAAATTTTTTATATTATATATAATACAACTATTATCTTCAAACGCATCAAATTATATGTAGGTTTAAGTTTATTCATTTATTTAGATGTAGATTTTTTTTTCATCATCGTATATAGTATTAGATAAACTTCCAAATTAAATGATACCTGTGAAAACATTTGTCAAATTTTAAAATATTCTCGTTAAACTAGAGATCGAGATCCGACTATAAAATCAGTTAAAACATAATATATTATCTATTGCATATCTCTTTTAACTAAAAAATAATCTTTTATTCATAGAACTTCTCCTCAAAATAATATCACAACAGATTAAATAATAATAATTATATCTTTTAAAAAAGAAATTATCAATTAATATTTTATTAGTTTTTCCTTATTTCGATATAACTAAAATAATAAAAAATCTTTGATATATTACTAAAGCATAACAAACATTTTCCCAATTATCTCATATCAAAATTTTATTCAATTAAAATCATATTGATAAATTTTATCGATATAAGACGGAGAGAACAAAATACACTAAGCTCGGCATTGGAATTAACTCTTAAGACAAATAAAATTATTAAGAGCAAACATTAGCCTCTCACAGCAACAAGAATTTAGCATCTAGTGAAAATTAACTGTCGTTAAAGTTACTTTTCCAAGTAGATAACTTATAAGTTATAAGTGTATGTAACTTTTGCACATTTTCTTTTACTGTCCATTTTCTTCTACTACACATTTTCTTTTACAATGAAAGAGAAATAGAAGGATTGAATCAAATCAGCTATGTGCTAGTTATAAAACGTGTGGAAAAAAAAATTATTTGAATAAAATAATTCTTTCCCTTGTTCTATAACAGAAGGCTGTGTTAAATATAAATACACAAAAATGGCCTTTAGAAAATATAATAAACAGAAAAACATAAACAGACTAAAAAAACACCAAATACAGTATGTTGCTAAGACTGTCACATATAAAAGAAACTGGATTTCAGTATATTTTTGGCAATAACAATCTCTTTTAAGTCAAATTGGGTGTTTGGACTATATTTTGTAAACCATGGTTTAGATCTAGAATCAAACCAAATAATAGTTTTGCAATACCATAACCCAAGCATGTGCCATGGAGGAAGTTCAACTTTCCTCATCCCACTCACTCTTGGGTATCTCCCCAGAGTCTGCTATCACTACCTTCTTTCTGGGTTTTCCACTGTAGGTTCCAGCTCCCCCTTCAATTGCATACACAATATCCATGCCTTCTACAACCTTGCCAAATACAACATGCTCTCCATCCAACCTGCAATGTTTACATCTAAATTGACATCATAACATACTAATAAGTATTAACTACTGATGATGACCCAATCAGCATATATCTTTCCTTTATAATCACAAATTCAAAGGTAGAGTCTATTTGTTGGAGTCCCACTTAAGTAAAATCAACTACTTGATCCAGATTAATAGTTTTTCCTGTTTTCCATTAAAAAAAATACTTGTTTGATACATGCGTGTTGTAAACCTTTAAAAGACTGCACTTAACCTATGAGACCTTAATCCAACTGCATCTGTTCCTCAGTCTAGAAATTGTCCAAACCATGCAATATCAGAACAAAAATAACTTACCAACTGGCCTTCACCGTGGTAATGAAAAACTGTGAGCCATTGGAGTCAGGTCCTGAATTTGCCATAGAGACAACGCCTGAAATCATGGGAGTAAATTTCATATAAACAAGTCAAACACATCTTGGAAATGACAGAAAAACATCAAGTTCTAAAATATTGATAATAAAACGAAATGCTTGCAATGCAACCAAGCAATTTTTTACACACCAGCATGAGAATGTTTAATCTTGAAATTCTCATCAGGAAAGGTGCCACCATAAATAGATTCAGACCCTTTACCATCATGATGAACAATGTCTCCACCCTGAATCACAAAACCAGATACTATCCGATGAAATGGTGTCCCCCCTTTGTAATGAAGCTTTACACCATTTTCACTCTTTTCTTTCCGCCCTACACAACATGGAACACTCCTAATCAGTGCAAGGACCAGTTGGAATTAAATTAATAACAAGATGAAGAAGAGACTACAGCTACCTGTACACAAAGCTATAAAATTTTCTGCAGAAAGAAAATTCAGTCATTAGAAATTGCACTGTTGTAAAGTATAGGTAAACGTTACAATGTGTAAATAGCATATATATCCAACAGAAACCTTCATCAAGCACATTTAAGTTTTGAATGAACAGAAATAACTGAAGTCTAGACACCCTCTACAAAAGTGTGAAAGAAAATGAATATCTACAAACATTGCATTTTCTACTAAAGAAGCTAACTCTTGGTTCGGGCAAAAGAAAATTCATATTCTTTAAGCAATTAAGCTGCAAAAAAGAGAACTTGAAATAGAAGAACATTGACATACCCACAGTTTTCGGTACATCTTGGCCATATAATCCAATCACTATCCTACCTGCAGGAGTTATTTTGTGAGTCAAATTAATTCAAATGATTGCATAGGGTAAAGTTTCTAAAGTATTGCTAGACAACCTAAACGCTGTTTATCAATATCAATGTCCAAGAATACTCTATGTGTAATTTCATGAACCTCTTCTATTTTCTCCTCAACAACCTACATCAGAAACGGGAAAAGTTTATCAGTTAAGATGGAAATCATAAGCTGGAAAAATTTACGGATGACCTTATGTTGAAATTACAAGGTTTTACATAGAAAGAGAGATGACAAAAAGAAAATAACCTCGATATATAAGTACAAAAATTTGATACAAGTATCTTATTCAAAGACTAAAGCAATAACATTTATTCATACAAATTAATAAACTCCTAATCTAATGCTGTATTATAAATCTAAATCATTGTCTTGAATGAAAATATTTTTAGAAACTATTCTTACAATAGAACGTTTTTAGGATTTACTCTTAAATGAGATAGTTTTTAAGATTATTCTCATTAATACATGAGTCATACCTTAATGTTCATGGATATTTAGTGTTAATCAATTGTGCTCTCAACACAGATCCACATATGATAAAGTGGATGAAGAAAACCTCTTATATTTAGAATGTGACACGAGATACAACTTTAACCAATGAACCTATACCAAATAGAGAGCTACCACCACAACTAAAGAAGCAGGTTCCAATTTTTGACAATACAAACCTAAACTGAAATTCATTCAAATATAACTCAGGGTAACACACCAAAAGCAGGGAATGATCATGATAAGCTGGGAACGAGGAAGTTTGAACAGAAGACATGATGGGTTGATTTCAGCTGAAGACTCAAACTGAAATCAAAGGATAAAGTTAACTCTGGCAGTATTGCTTGCCCTTGGACTAGAACATTTTTTCCTATTGCTTTTCTCATAAAAATACCTTCCTCTTTCTATTTATGTCACATTCTTCTACCCATACGCTATCCTAACCTATTACCCTGTCTTCCTCAATTTCAATCACATCCTTCTATCAGCACTAAATGCATCTCGTGCTTTGGACCCTAAAGTAAAGATACCCTGACACTAGTAATTAAAGGAATCATGGGAAATAACACCCTCCGTGCTCCACCTCCTTTTGAATCGTCATTATCTTCTTTCTAAAACCAAACAAGGCACGAAGGAGCAAACAAAATCGGTCTGTAGAGATGGATGCCTTTTCAAACTAGCTAATATTTGCCATGTCCTCCCTCCCTTGATGCAATTTCGCAGCTAAACCCCATTTTGCCCATGAAGCTACTTAATGTTTCTACTAGTCTGCGGATGGAAGTTGAAATACATTACCTAGGTTCATACACCTGGTACTGCATAGACTAACCACCCAAAAAGATCCTTAAGCAACTTCTACTCGAAAAATGAAGAAGGAACAGATCATAATGCATAAGCATGCTACACAGCTATGGCACAATCCACAGAATCGAGCCATGAGAGTTTCATCACCAATCAAATTGTATAGAAGGGAAGCCAACAGAAATAAGAAAATTACAATGGCAAAATTTAAAACGCATCCGAAAGCAATACCATTCAATTACATTATAAGAGTTTTGTTTTAGATGCGCACTTCCTAGTGAGCCATCACAGATAATGTAAGCAAAATTAAAAAGACAAAAACGCACATTTTCATTTCCTTCTATCAGAAAAAAAGAAAGTAAAGATGGAAATACAGATACAAACAACGAGCCAAACGATTGGAATGGAACGTTCAGATCAGTGCAAACAAACTGAAAAGAAAAAGTACCAAACACCAACAAACTCACACTAATACCAGCATTATGCCTGAAACCCGGCCCAATTGCCCAAAACAGATCCGAATAACAACAATAAGGATAAGAGTTAAATGGCGCACCAGTTTTGGAGTAGTAGAATCATAAGTAGTAGTAGAACCAGTATACGTGAAAATGAGGAAAATTGAGAGAACAAGGAAGAGAAGGAGGACTCGTGGGTGAACGAGAAACGCGATCGTTCTACACATTGCTTCAGTACCCTCTTTGCTCCCTTATGCCAATCAAAGGAAAATCAAAACTTTTTTATCCTCCGTGGCAGATGACATACTGGGTTTCTCTCAGACCTAAAAGGGTAAACGAAACGTTGGAAAAAGCGTAAGTAGCTGTAGCTGAAGCTGAAGATGATTGAAGCTCGCAACAGAGGACGGTGCGCAAAGCGAACAACAGAGCAAAAAAATGTTTATTAACTATTTAATTTGAAAGATGGGAACGATGAGGTCCCGTGTTGAAAAAGCCTCACGGTCACACACTGACACAAAAATAGTGGATGAATGAATTTCTGAACTTCGTGGGAAAAACAATCTTGGCAATGTTTTATTAAGATAACAGGTTACAGAATTTAAAATTTAATTTATTTACAAAAAGAAAGTGTCACAAGTTTTCTTCTGTATTAAAATTTAATATATATATATATATAATATAAATGTCTTATCTGCTTGCTTGACCAATTGAAGCTCGTAATTAAAAATATGTTTTTATTTTTTGGTATAATTATTTTTTTTAGTTTTTATATTTAATGTCAATATTCAATTTATTACTGTGATTTTAAAAAAATCAATTTGATTTCAAAAAAATTTAAAAAAATATGTAATTTGGTCTCTTTTAACTGATGATGATGATTTGGTACACATAATGTCATTAATATGCAAACTTGGACGCTACACGTAGGCACCAACTGTTATGGTTTTTTCTTCTTCCCTCCATCCATTATTCCCCATCAGAACCGCCACTCCACCCTTCACCCTCATCGCTTTGATTTTGACCCGAAACTAGTGGGGATTTAAAATGTTTTTTCCTTCGTCGATTATAGTGTTTCATCTCAATGATTGATCAAAGTGTTTTTCCCTTCTTCGATTTTAGGGTTTTCTGACCTTCACGATCTTCACAGCCTTCACAATGGGCTTTTCCCTCGCGATGGCCTCTCTTTGGTGCCTTCTAGTCGTGAGAACAGTTGTGGTGGTTGGTGTACTAGTGCTCAACACATAAGAGGTCATCGCATCATCGACAGCGAAATCTGGTAAGCTTGACACGCTGTCGACATCCATGAGACTTGAGACTTGATGCCGAAATGCAAGTGAATTCACACATAAGACCTGAGGCAGATTCATTGGGGATGGAGAAAAACGCTATATTTCAGTATCACGTATGACTTTCAAAGTATTTATAGTAGCAGAATTGGGCAAAGAAATATGAGTAGAAGAGAAATTGTTTGATAGCAGGGAATTATTTTAACCCAATTCTTTCTTGAGATTGGACTAGAAGAACCTGAACAACTATTGGAATTCTAATAATATGTCTTTGGCATTGATGATGACATGCCATACTCTTAACTGAATTCATATAATTCATCTACATCTGCAAATTGTTTGGTGCGAAAAATTGATTTAATGCTAGAGAAACAGGATAAGTGTTGATGGAAGGGGAAAGGATGGAGGCTCTGATGCGATTGGGGAGAATTGATGGAGGGAAGAGGAGGGATTACACTTAGGCCCTGTTTATTCAGGGCGATGGAAAGAAGGTATTTACTATTTGTGAATAAAGTGTCAAAACCAATACAGATAGAACCAAAAGCACACGGAAATTGATTTTTTTTTTTTCCATAAAAACTTTTTTTGCTGAATTGCGAAGAAAGATACAATTTATTAAATAAATATATATTTATTTAATTAATTAATTACAATTTACTTTCTTGTCCTTTTCATTTTACACTTAAATTATTATTATTATTATTTAAAATAAATTTATAATTTAAATATAAATTATAAGAAATAATTATTATAAAATAAAATAATTAATAATATTATACATAATACATTATAAATATAAATAAATAAAAAATTAATAATATAATAATAAATTTATATAATAATTATATTAATTACAAAAAATAAAGATAAAAATAATAATATATTTAATGTAAAAATAAGCTTTTATCAAAATATTTATAATTATAAATATTTAAATAATATCTTAATTAAAATAATTATAATTTGTAAATAAATAAATCAAATTAATTTTTTAACAATTTTTAGATATAATGGTAAATTTGTAAACTTACATTCTTATCAATTAAAAAAATATAATTTCAATCATACTTATCACATCACTCACAAACTTTCATAAATTTTCCCTACACTTTTCATTCTATTTACCTTAATCCAAACACCTTAACTTTCTTTACAATTTCCCTTCAAATTATCTCAAATTCACTCCCTCATTTCCACTTTCTCATCCAAACAAAGCATTAGAGTGCAGTTGTACATAAATTTGACACATTATATAATCATCACCAATTAACGTTGTTAGTAGAAATTTAATAGAAGGAATCAAATTGTATACTTTTTTCAAAACTTTGGAACCAAAGTAATTTTTTAAAAAACATTGTATTAAATTGAATATTACCCTAAATGTACGGACTAAAAAGGTAATTATACCTATTTTTTAAAGGTGTTCTGGTATGTTTAATATATTCCACATCATTTAGGAATTAAGATTAATAACAATTTATATATTTTTTCCTTCCTTAATCCACCTAAACATCTTTTAAGAACAAAACTATTATGAAACTTCAAAGTGGATAATATCTCGGATAGAGTGATTGACGCTAATGATGTCATGAGGTCGAAAAAAAAAATCTTCATTTAATAAAAAATAGCTTAATTAAATTTCCAACATTAATTGAATAGGACTCTTTTAGTTCAATAAAAGCTTTCTCCTATGGCGTTGAACCTAATTTATTTCTTAGTTAAGTATGTGTGATTTTTTTATTCTCCCGGTCATTTTTATGTATAATAAGATTTTGTATGTGGTAATTTTTTTGTCAAAGCAATCTGATTAAGAGTAAAAATTGTGTTTGTTTTTGTTCATTTTGTACTGAATATATATATATATATATATATATATATATTATAATTTATAAATTAATATAGAGAGAAGAGTTGCACATGGAAGGGAATTTGTTTGTCAATAAATTGAAAAAATATGGTCTTGTTATAGGAATGACTCAAGAGTAGAAGGAATTTCTGAAATAATTGAAATCTAGACATCCACGTTCTTACATTTCTGTTTATATTATCATCTACCATTAAAAATGTTTATTAAACACTAAACTATTAAACGACCATTTTCGTAAAACATTTTTTGTATAACAAGCTGGCAGGAACTTCTTATTTAAGGTTGTATTATATGCGTTCCCACAACTTCCTATTTTTATAGAAGTAATTTACAATAAAGCTATTCAAACAAATCAAGTTAAATTAAACTCATTTTTCACTGAACTTAAGTTACAATCTTAAGTTCAACCAAACTTTACTTTTTTTTAACTAAAAAAGAGCACTCAGAATAAGTCAGTTTGGATGGTGAAGTTTTAAGTTGAAAACTAAGAATTATCAACTATTTCCCACCAAAAAATTATCAATAGAGCCAAGCCAGCCTGTTTATGTGTCAAGAAAATGGCCACTTTCATCCATTGGATAGTGCGAAGCACCAAACTCCTGAATCCACATCCTCTGAAGTTAACAAGAACTTCGTAGCACCAAACTCACCCTATCAATATCAAACCCTAAAACAATTTAATAATTTTGTGATTACTAAAACAAAAGTTATAATTGGAGGTATTGAAGGTTATGAAACTTTAGAGTCTATTTAGAGTTGTGTGAGGTTTATAAACCTGACTTGTAAGTCTATTTTATAAAAAAAAATAAAAATTAATCCAACTAAATAAAAAAAATCTCAAACCAATTTGTCAAAAATCTAAAAAAAAAACTTAATCTATCTAAAAATCTCAATCTGCCCAAAAATTCTCAAGTCCAACCTAAAAATTATTTTAAACCCAATCAACCCAATTTAAAGATCCATAATCCTAACCCAATATAAAGATCCCTAATCATAAACTCAATATGTCCTAATTTTTCAATCCTAAAAAAAAGTCTCAAAAAACCTGCAAGGCGTGCAACGCAGTGCGACGAGGTGAGGACGATGACGACTAGCGGTGACGATGATGAAAACCGTTTTGGAATTTTTTTCAAAACTCGGTGACTTAGTCTCGAAATCGTGAGTTTGCACCGAGTTCACTAAGTTTGACCAAGTCTACTAGGAGTTTACTAAAAAACGAGTCTACTCATGAGTCAACTCGTGACCCTTCAGTGGACTCTTAAACTCGTAAAGGTTTACATGTTAACCCTAGGGTTTGATAACCTTGGAGCTACTTGTTTGGGGGGAATCCCACCGCTTTCATACATTGATCATTCAATGGATTAACAGGTATAGTCTGCAAAACACGAGGTCAAAATGAAATTTTAAAAAGTGAGAAAATAAGGCACATTCAATCACACGCTTTGATCTTCTATCCTCAAACAACATTGGTTAGTTCCATATCTACTTCCATTAACTCGTTCATTCCGATTAAACATCAAGTAAACACATAGCAGTTTAGAAAATGGAGATTTAGAGCATGAGAAATGGAGAAAATGAAAAACAATTTTGAGAAATCAAATTGGGCAAAATGAAAATGAATATCAAATAAGAACTTCTATTGAGATGATGGAGCTTCGATTAAGAGTTAAATATTGAAATATTTGAGATGATTTGGAGATGAAGAGCAAACAACCATTGTGCGTGTAAAAAAACACAAAACTCCGTAAGGGTGTAAAAAGTTGCAAGAAGTGTGTAAAAATATGAGAGATTGAAAAATATATTGTGGAAAATAAAAAATTTAGTGCGGTTTCTTAGAAAACCACCGAGACTTATTAGGAACCCCTGGTTTGTGCCTCTCTTTACTGAAGTTATCATAACATGTCTTAAAAAATCTTTGTTATAATTAATTTCTTTTTTAGTGATAATTATTTTCATAGAGGGAGTACTATGTTGAGATGTAGGTGATATATTAAATTGGAGATTTGTGAATGAGATATTTTGACCTTACTAATATTGAAATCATATACATAAAAAAATGAGAAAAATATTAGACGGTGAGAGTAAAAAAGATTCCAATAACTTAGTATTTGATGTGAAACTAATTGTGTATAGCAGGTGAAATAGATTTATCATATAATATGAGTGAACTGAGTTTTAACTTTATTGTGGTGACAACTTAGTGAATAAAGTATGATAGGTGCATATTTGTTTAGTATAATTTATCATGTGAGTCTCATAGAAGTAGAATAAAGTGTTTGAGATATATGATACTAATAACTCATAACATGTAACTTTAGAAGTAGAATAAAGTGTTTGAGATATATGATACTAATAAGTAGCTTTTGACGGAAAAATAAACACTTAATTTATAATAAATAAATTGAAATTGTATATGATTTAATATATATATATATATATATATAAAATAATATTGTTTGATAGTTGATAGAATTGTTAAATAACATCACTAAATATATTTTCACTAATTTATTTGGTTAAGAAAGAAATAAAGAACGAAGTATTTATATTCTTTTACTTTTTACATAACTTACATAATATTTTTGTTTTTGTTTTCTTTATCTTTCTCTTTGTATTTTATGTCTCACGTGCCAAGTAAAGCAATCATCTTTCTCTTTTCTACTTTCCTTTTTTTTTAAGTTTTTTCCGTAACAAAAACAATGAACTGAGTTTGGTCTCATCTTTAACGTTGGAGTTTGATTGTTGATAAGACAGAGCACTGATGTCTGATCTGTGAATGATGATATACACGCCTGCTCCAGCCATACAAACTCTCATCTTATCTTCATTCAATTTCAATTTTTTTATTCTCCTCTTAGCACAACTAAACCAAATCAAGAAAAATGAAAAATAAAGTTCAAAAATTAAAATAATATAACTATTTAATTATTACTAATTTTTTAGTTGGCTAGAAAAAAATAATTATTAGTATTTAATTGGCTAGAAAACAATAAACTCGAACGGTCAGGATACTTTCATATTCAACACTTTTTCTACCCCACTTGACAATCAATAATAATATTTTTTAATAGATTTTCTATACCACTTAACTATAAATTTATTTTTTATTATATTTTTTATTCTAAAACTATAAAATCAAAATATAAGAGATGTTAAAGTATAATTTTCCGAATTCCAATCTTCATGAATAAAATGTAACATATTAATAAGTGTGAGAATGAAAAAAATGAACACACTCGTAATCATTATTTGTTGAATAAAATAAATGGTAGGTTTGCGATGATCATGTGGTGTATATGAGAGTGCTGATTTTATAGGCGCAACATCTTATCTTATTAGTTATCAAAAGAGATGAGAACAACGCAGTCCATGATTGATGAATAAGAAAATTGAATTTAAACCTAACAATTTATAATGTTATGAACTCTGCATTCAAAAAAAATTTATTTACATACTTTAATTCATTTCTGTAGTCGTAATAATAGGGTTCACACTACTAAATAAATTATTTTAAAATTTAATAATATATTTTTGAAATATTTTTAAATCTAACGACAGAAATTATATTAATTTCAAAAACAAATTAATAATATTTAAAATAGTAAAATGAAATTGAAAATATAATATTTTAATTTTGGGAACTCTTATGGAAAATATGAGTTTAATAGAAAGTAGAAGTTATGGTTATTGTTTGGCCCACACTTACGGCCTTTATCAGGCGGGACACAATCACATGGGCTGTCTTTAACACACGTACCGTACAAGACAGCTGTTTCTGTTTTTTTATCCTCTTTTTTGTTTTTTTTTTCTCCTCATGTCTGCTAAATTACAAATACATCATTTTATCACTATCATATCACATAGGAAAAGTGCGAAATCATCTAATTTCACTCTCACTTTTTGTAACTTCCTCATCATCATAAAAATTATATATATATAATTTCTATACTCATAATAGTATATTATTAAAAATATATTTTTTTATAGAAAAAACTATTATATATTTAAGACAAAAAGACTTTTTTATTTTTTATTCTAACTTCTCACCTTTTTGTTTTTGAGATTCATGTAATCATGTAATCAATACTTCTATATTAATATATGATCAATTTTTTTAAAAATAAATAAAAATAAGAAATATATAGTAAGTTATATTCTTTTTAAAAAAACTTTTGAATTTAATGAATATACTAAAAAACATATGAATTATCATACTTTGTTTTTTTTATATCATTTATGTTATATATTCTCTAACATAAATCAATATCACGTTTATATTAAAAGTTCACTATCATCTACACATACACTTGACTTTATTTCAAGACTCGTGCATTGATTTAAATTAAGATTTGTAGATGTTATACTATATTCGTTGTGTATCTTTTCACACGAGTATATGTACATATGAATACCTTATTCAAATCACTTCACATGACAAAGTCATTCCATATGATATGTTAAACCAATTATTCTTTTCAAATTGCATATTCAATCGTATGAACTTTCTATGACTCTCACCACCTCATAATATTTATTTATATGATTTCATTGTACTAGTATATTCAAGATATCTTCTTCCATACGAATCCCTAATCAATGAGCATCATAACAATCTCAACACGACATTTCTTTTCTTGAAGAATACTATGTCGTAATCACATTTTCATATGATTCATGGTTCATTTTACTCATCAACATACCATTCAACTTCAAAATACATTTCACAATCAATTGAAATAATCAACTAATTATCAAATTGTTTAACTTCAAACTATTTTCATCAAATAGCATTTATTTCACTTAAAAAACAAACCCTACAAGAGAATTTTGGAATTTGTGACCACGTCACATTCACATCCATATCCTCTAACCCAAAGTTCTAAAGATAAAATTTATTTTCCTCACCTGATGAACACTCACAAAGAGTTTCAACCCCTAAAGAAAATATGATAGTCTAACCGACATTACAGACTTTTGATTAATTATCTGAACACATCGCTAAGACCCTGCACTAAGAAATATTAATCTTAAAGAGGTGTCAACCTAACTAGGATGTCAAGTTGCATAGTGATACCTGACATTAAAGTTTTTATATAAAAAAATACTAATTTTAAAGACACGTATACCATATGCGCAACACGTCTACCCAAGCGAATAGAAAAACTCAAAATTGACTTAAAAAAAACACGAACAAAAAGAATCTTACTCTAAACAAAAATCTAATTAAACAACTTTGTTATATTAACGGTTAGAAGTGAAAATGTAATCTTTATCATCAATATGACAAAATATGAGAATAAAAATCTAAAAAGAAATCAAATAAGAGAAGAAAAGTTTTTTCAACAATATAATTATTTTATAACGAAACTTGAATAGTTATTTTTTTTTATATGAATTTTTATTTTAGTAATAAAATATTATAGTATCATTTTAATTATCCTACTTTTATCAAAAGTTACTTTTTAAAATTTTGACAATTGTCCGTTAGTGTAATGTGATAATAATCAAAAGTGTTTTTCTTTTAAAAAAAAACAAGTCCAAATTTTGCTGAAAGAAAAGTTACTTTTATTTCTTCTTAAGATATTTAAAAATATCTCATCTACAAAATTTAGACCAACAATTATGTTGAAGAGATGTTGACGAAAGCATTAATGATCTTTTCCACGAAACATCTCTTTCTCACATCACATTTAGGTCACTTCTAATATATATTTTTTAATTATGACAAAGATCCTTAACATATAAGATAATATATAAAGGGACGCAACGCCACAAAGAAATTGTTGCTTCCACTTCTGTCAACAAAAAAAGAAAAAAAAAAAACTGTTGCTTTTTGCTTGTACTCTGCAAAATAATTTATTTTAATTGAAATGTTGTGTCCCTATTAAGGATAATCTCATTGCTAATTAAACAATTTTTTAAACTAGATGTATTTTTATTGGCTAAAGCAGAAATTGAATTTTATAATCTTTTTCAAATTAATAAATATTAATTTTATTTTCTGAAATTCAACTCGCTTGGGATAGTTAAAGAAAAAACTCATTAATCAAAATGAAGAAGCCCCCCACAGGTCCACTTGCATTAAAGGATGAAAAAGATGTTAGTTTATTATAGACATTTGTCGGTTAAAACTCCACACTCACATATTATGGCTATTCAATTTGTATGTCATTATGATGCATTATACATATCCAATCAAATATTTATTAAATATTTTTTATAAAAAAAAGTTAAAAAATTTAATATTATTAAAATTTAATATCAATAGAGAAACATGTTTTTCTATTCAATATTAGAAAATAATAATAAAATAATTATTTAATTTTAAAATAAAATTAAAAAAATTAAAAAATTATTAATAGTATGAAAATGAAAAGACATCTACATACTTATTTTTGTTGTTTCCAATTTAAAAATAAGATATTAAAGATATTTATATTCATTCTCTATCGGTTTAAGCTCAAAAGATTCAAATCCTAATTTATTTGTAATCTGTATTTTTTAAATTTAATTAGGTTTTAAATCTTTAATAATTTTATATATTTTTAATTAATTTTTAATCCATTGAGTATTCAAAATTTCTATATTATATATTGAAATTTTCATTTAACTTTTTGAAATAATATAACTATTACTTTATCTCATTGTTTTTACATATTATTTAATGTTAATATTAAATAATGTAGTTTTGTGATTAATATTAAAATTTCGTTTTGTTTTCTCTTTCTTTTTCATTTACTTTCATTCCATAATAAAATGAAAATTATTTGTTATAACTACAAAATTACAAAAAACAGTCATAATTAGCCAATAAGGATTAAATTAATTCTTTTAATATTCAATAAATAAATAAATTTATCATAACTTTAAAGTTTAATTAATTTAAAAAAAATAAAAAATAAAATTCTGAATGAGTCGACTTCATAAATAAATGCTAAGCTGCAGGTCAGTTGTAACTTGTATATAAATCCCAAAACGTATTGAAAATGAAAACCCTAATTTCAAAAAGAAAAGGGACCCACGTTGGAAGAAAGAAAAACCCTCTTTTTCTCTTTTCTCCACCAATTTCCGCATCACTTCTTACCAAATACTCGGCACTTGATTGTTGTCGATAAGGATGAAAATTAATATTTTCTTTTATCATGCGTTTATTAAGATTAATAATTGTTTTTTTGAAGTTTTATCTATTTTCAGACTTCATATTTTTATACGATAAAATGGTTTCAGTAAATTAATGAAAGAGAATACGGAGAATGTATCTTGAGGTCCATACATGTACATCACATGCGCGTCTAAACAGTATATACGTACATACCTTGGACCTACACTCTGGACCTTACACATGTGGTTCAGAACAAATAATTATTGTCCTGTATTATCTTTTCTTTTTAAATATGAGATGAATTTTATTCATTATAAAATATTATATAAAATTAAAAAATTTACCCAAGTTGCCCATGGGGGATGAACCAAACCTTTTTTAAATACTTCTAATTAAAGTAATAATTTGCCACCAAGTATATTCTTCTTTTTTTTATCTATTTGAGTCATCACATGCCGTAAAGAAATACTATAGTACCCTCTTTGGAAAATGAGATTGCTTTTTGAGGTTGTAATTAAATTAATTAGAATATGCTTCTTCTCATCACCTCATCATACTTTTAGAGAAAATTCGATGATCACTTATTTAATTATTTATCAAATTATTTTTATCGGTACGATCGGATAAATCACTGAGTCGGTCAGGAACTCGACAATTCGATTATAATAAAAAAGTCACGTGACGATTCGTGACCGACCGATCCATGACGATAAGTCATGAGTTGATCAAGTCAGCAGGATTAAATCATAATTAAGAATTATTTAGTACAATTTTACACACGAAGCAACCTCCTAATCCGACCCACCAACAAAGATCCATTAAGGTAATATAAATAGCGCAAATTCCAATAATCAGAAACGTCATTATCTAGAGTAGTACTTTGACAATTGAGTGTCGACATCCTGATTAACTTGATCGTCAGAGTGCCTTCTGCAGGTACCATCCCAACCTATGAGACCAGACGATTGAGAGGAAGAAGGAGAAGCAGAAAGTTACTAACGATAACGATAACAACCTACCGAAGGGAGTAAAAGAGCAATCATTCCCTAAACCCGACACCAGATCGAAAACATTATTATTCCCCGATTTATATGTTGATTATAAAAGAATTCTCATATAAACAATTGTTAAGATATAACGTGAATATTGTTTCCAGATTTCAAACTTAAAATGATTTTTTCATTTAATATATTTGTAAATGAAGTTAACAGTGGTCACGATTAATTCGTACTATGATATTTTATTGGTAGGGCTACGGTTGATTTTGATACTCGATCGATATATAGTTTTAAACTAATGTATTAGTAATTTCGTTCTTAAAAAGGTTATGACGTTAACAGTGATGAATTAAAAACAGGGTTAATTGTCCATTCATGTTCAACATCCGCCATGAATCATGTTGAAAAGAAGAGGAAAAAAAAAGTAATCTATTTAAAATTAACCTAATAAAGCATGTTTATTTTTTATGGAAGATGAGTGGAACTGAAAGCAAGTGCCTTGCCGACTACAATTGAAGCATGCATGAGCATTAAGGAAAGGAAATGGAATGTTATACTTTTTCAAAAAGGTAGATTTGGTTTTAAATTCATATTTCAAAAATAGGGTAGACTTAGAAACGAAAAAAAGGAAAAAAAAAAAAGGTGGGTCTCTCTCTGGAAGATCAATGAATCCCTGTTCTTCAATTCTGAATTTGAAAATATAAAAAATGATGAAAACATCAAGTGGAGGAGTTGGTCCCACCAAGGTAGCCACAATCTCTACAAAAAAGGATGAATCTGAGAACGACCACGGAGGAGTACAACTTGTCCTTTTTTGAATTAACACGTTTCTCTCCTATAAATAAATAAAAAAAATAAAAAAAAAGTTAGAAATCCTCTACAGTTCCCGTCCAGTTGCCGCTACAGAGATTGCACTCATCTTCAACGTTAAGGTGAAGGACTGAGAAAACGTCCCCAGAGTGAGGGACACTGCTATAAATATATCACAAACGTCTTCCGTTTTTCTCTATTTCCGAATACTCAAAAACGTTAATTGTATTTTGATTTTGATTGTGGTTAATTTGATGGGCACCGGAACCACCTTTTCGCCACCCACCGTTTCAACCACCACTAAATGGCTGGGCTTCGTGGCCGCCGTCTGGATTCAGTGCATCTCCGGCAACAACTACACCTTCTCCAATTACTCCGACGCGCTCAAATCCCTCATGCATCTCACGCAGTTGGAACTCAACAACCTCTCCGTGGCTAAAGACGTCGGAAAAGCCTTTGGGCTTCTGGCGGGCCTGGCCTCCGACCGCTTCCCCACTTGGGCCATTCTCCTTATAGGCTCCGTGGAAGGCCTCATAGGATACGGAGCCCAATGGCTGGTTGTGAGCCAGAGAATCCAGCCCCTTGCGTATTGGCAGGTATAAACACTTGTAGAGAAGTTTTTCAGATTTGAGTTTCGTTGGTTTAGGGTTTAGGGATGAATCTTGTTGCTGATTTACTAATGAGTTCGTCGTATTTGGTAAAACGACGCGCAGATGTGCGTTTTTCTGTGCATGGGAGGGAACAGCACCACGTGGATGAACACTGCCGTTTTGGTAACGTGCATACGCAACTTTCGGACCAACAGAGGACCCGTTTCGGGGATTCTGAAAGGTTTTGTAGGGTTGAGCACCGCGATATTCACTACGCTCTGTTCCGCGCTTTTCGCCGACGACCCTGGCTCCTTCCTCGTCATGCTCTCCGTCGTTCCCTTCGCCGTTTGTCTCACCGGTATCTTTTTCCTCCGCGAGCTTCCTCCCACCGTCGCCGCCGCCGGAGACGCCGAGGAGGTGAAGTATTTCGGCGTCTTCAACATCGTTGCCGTCCTGCTCGCGATTTTCCTCTTGGTGTATGGCTTCGTCCCCAGCCCTGGCGTCTTGGTGTCGCGTGTGTTCGTCGCCGTTTTGCTCGTTATGCTGGCTTCGCCGTTGGGGATTCCGGTGTACGCGTACTTGAAGGGACGGCTCGGAGCGGGGAATGACGTGGAGGGGCAGATGGCGAACGAACCGTTGCTTGGGAGCGGGGAAAAGGATAGCGAAAGGGTGGCGGCGGTGGAAGAGGAGAGTTTGGTGGAGAAGAGAGCGCCGGTGTTGGGTGAAGAGCACACGATATTTGAGACGGTGAAGAGCGTGGATTTTTGGATCTTGTTCGTGTCGTTTCTCTGCGGTGTTGGAACCGGGTTGGCTGTGATGAACAATATGGGTCAAATCGGGTTGGCTCTCGGGTATCCAGATGTCTCACTTTTTGTCTCTTTGACAAGTATATTCGGGTTTTTTGGACGGATCATCTCGGGTACTGTTTCCGAGTTCACTATCAAGTAAGTCAAGTCTTAGATTATTCTACCTCCATTTTTTATATACATTTTTATTATTCTTCTATACTATGACTTTAACAAAAGCATTGCCTTTTACATTAAAAAATGTAGAAATTTCCAATTTTCAAATAAAAAATTATGGCTTAATAGTATATAGCACTTGAAATTGGAACTAACATGAAACTAATAAAGTGAAATGAATAGCAAGTGGATTGTTAAAATATTATTGCGAATATCGGTTATATTTATTAAAAAAAAATCAATTTTTAGTGTGTACTTATCTTTTTAATAGAAGTGGAAGGGATTTATGTCGGTACTTGTTCCATTTAAAAAATTATTTTTGAAAGTTCTTATACGTAGACTGACAAAAAAAATTAATTACTAAAAATTCCGTTAGAAATAACTTTTGAATTTTCATTTATTCACGCGTTTTCTAAATGCAAGTGGTACCTACTTTTAATTATACATAAAAAATAGTTTTAAAAAAGTAATAAAATGTTAAAAACGACTGTTGTTTTTAATGTCTCATAAAGAAGCAAAATGTAACTATCAAAATAAAATATAAGAATAACAATTTTTTTTATGAGTTACCCGTTTTGATTTTAAATATTTTTTACAAACTTTTTTTGCATTCTTTGTTTTTTTTTTAAAGTTTTATTTGTTTTCCATTTAGAACCTTTTTATGTATTAGTTATTACATTGTATTAGTATATCTTTTAATGAGCAGAACAATATTTTTTTGATGAAAACATTAAAAATGTTGAGATGTATAATATATGTTTAACTTATTTCAGATGATGGTACAAGATTTATTTATACGCATACGTTGCGTTAAAATTAAATTATTTAATTGCCCCCGAATTAAAAGTGTGTATCAATCTTAATGAACTTATGTAGTGCCTAATGGCAGAAGAAAGTTAGATACTAGTTTGATTGACTTGATTTGGAGCATGATTAGTCAATTATAGAAAGTTAGGTTCTAATTTATTTCTTAAATTTGATTTTGTTCATGTTTTGTTTCTATTATAGTAAGAATCAATTTGTCACGGTTTGCAAAGTGTCTTTTATGTTTAATTATCTATTTTAGGGCGTTCATTTGCAATGAGAGAACTAATGGTAAATGTTGGTTAAAACAACACTGCTCTTAAAAATAGAAGGAGAAATAATCTTTTAGTGTAACATGGGTTCATGTGAGAAAATGAAAAGGGTTAACACAACAGGGAATCGTTCCATATTAGTGTTGCTAGAAGTAGAAAAGTAGAAGGACAACTATTTTTTTTATTGAAATGTGAGTTCATGTGAAGAAATGGAAATTTTTTCAAAAATTGTAATTGGTACGTTTCACTACCAGTTTTTGAAGAAACATTTTTTCATGGAAGAATGTTGAATTGGTGTGTAGATGCTGTTTCGTTAGACTCTGTAGGCAAGACAAGATTCATTCTTTTTAACTGGTAACTGTTGCTGTTGGTTCATCAAGTTTGAACTGTGTAGGTTCATTTCTAACTGCAAATTTTGATGTACAGGAAAGCAGCAACACCTAGACCTCTTTGGAATGCAGCATCTCAGCTTCTTATGGCTGTAGGTTACATACTCCTGGCAATGGCTGTACCAGGTTCTCTGTACATTGGGTCCATTTTAGTTGGCATATGTTATGGAGTGCGGCTTGCAATTACAGTCCCAACAGCCTCAGAGCTATTTGGACTCAGATATTATGGTCTCATCTACAATATTCTCATCCTTAACCTTCCCCTCGGCTCTTTCCTTTTCTCTGGGTTGCTTGCTGGCATACTGTATGATATGGAGGCAACCACCACTGAGGGAGGAGGCAACACCTGTGTTGGAGGCCATTGTTACAGGCTAGTCTTCATAGTCATGACTGGAGCATGTATTGTTGGCTTCTTCTTAGACATTCTGTTGTCATTCAGAACCAAAACTATTTACACAAAGATTTCCATCAGCAAGAAACCCAAGAAATCCTTATCAGTAACAAGTAGCCGTTGATTCATAATGGGGACACTCAGTGACATTCCTGGGATTGATGAACTGCATTCTCAAATGATATCCCAATATTCCTTTTATTTTGTGTTTGGAAGGATTAGTAAGAATTTTTATATTTCAAATGGAGAGAGGTGTCTTTGGTATAGATAGTGATAAGTTTTTTGGTAGATTAAAACACTATGTTGTTTGTTCTATGAACAGGAATGCTGGTATCAGTTGTTTTATCATATTCTTTGGTTACTAGAAATGTGAAAGTGACTGTATTGCATTGGTAGTATGTTGAATGAAGGAAGCAGCAGGTTCCATTGATGCATTAAGGCTATACTAGAAAATTATTCATATCATGTTTAATCTTAAGGTATAATAAACCCTGTTTTTCAATGACTTTATTCAATTTAGTCTCTATTTAAAAAAAAATCAAAATCATCTCAACCATTTTTAAAAACAATTTAATGTAATCTTTTTCATTAGACTGTTCTTATTTTAACAAATTTATCCCAATAATTCTAAAACTGTACTTCTGAATTATATATGTGGTTATCATATCGAATTTTTTTTAGATATGAGAACTAAATTGAATAAAGAAATGGGAAAAAAGTATATATATTTTTTTAATTATGACAATTATAATGTAACAATGTCTAACCCTCTCCTCTAAAAAGTCTTTGAATCTATTTACAGTTAAAAGAAATTTGATTCCAAGACTTTGGCATCATCTTTTTCCTTTCTCTTCGTGTTTCCTAGCAAAAACAAATGACACCAAACAAACCTTCCATAAATCTGACGAGACACGGATAAACCAAGTCTACGGATGCCAGCAATACTCCACACAGAACATGGACAAACAGAATAAATCCTCACACATTCACAGAGTGAAAAACAAGAAACAAGAACGAGAGAAAAATAAATAAATTTCTCTATACATCCCAAAATAATGACAGTTTTAGTTATATAAAAAAATCTAAAATGACTGAAGTTTTAACCGTGTAATGAAGCTTTTTATTATTATTATTATTATTATTATTTTCTTTCTAATATTTCCTAAACTCAATTATTTTCTTTTTTATTTAAAATTGGATTGAAACTCATGTTTATAGACAAAGTAAATCTAGATAATATTTGAAATTAACTGTAACAATTGTTGTTGGTGTGGGTTTTTTTTCAATAGTTACGTCTTAGGTAGTGCTTTTTTGTACTTCAATTTTTTAAACTTTTTTACTCCTTTAGACTTCAATTCTTCATTTCCTTAGCTTCTTAGCACTCGATCGAGAGTAAACTTGCAAAAGGTTATCCGAAGATCAAGTAAGTACTCTATAAAACTGATCAAAGCGTACCTTACTCTTTCGTAAAATGCTTATTTATATTATTTGCTAATGAGCTATTTGATTCATGGATTATATCTAGTGTATATATTCAATAAATCAATATTATTTTTTGGAGTGTCACCCGGATATCCTGACTTATAAGATGTTTCCTTACTTGTCATTTATTGTCAAGTTGTTCTTTAATGCGACTCATTATCCACATTTTGTAAAATGCATATTTTGTTAAAAAAGAAAACTATTTAGGATTTTATAGATCTAAATCCAAATAATTGGATTATATTACTCTATTTTAAATCCATATCTTCTAAAATAAAGTTTGAATATTTATAATTTAATTTATTCAAGTTTAAATTTATATAATATTTTTCAAATTTAGTTTGTATGGAAATTTTTGTTACACTTTTATTGGTAGATTAAATGATCATAGTGTATGTCTCATTTTGTATCTTTGGACAATAAATTTCACTACAAAAATCAGTAAATTGTCCGTAAATTTAATATTATAACTCTTTCAATATGGTATACTTTGCATGTATCACTTTAAATATAGTTATATATAATCACTTTAAGAAACACCACAAAAGTCCATGCAAAGTCAACAAGATTAATTTTATCATTGTTTACTATCTTTTCACATAATTTTATCATTTGTCTTGATATTCATATCCTTAGTTTCTATACTAAGTTCAGCATTTTAAAACAAAATACTCATAGTACGAGATGTAAGCATTAAGATAAAAATTTAAAAAACATGAAAAATTCTAAAAATATTTTACATGTTAGTAAAATATAAGTTAATAAGTCAATTTATATTGAAATTTTGGTTTTAAATTTTTACAAAATAACAATCTTACTAGTAGTGTTCTGACTTTAGTTGATATTTACAACTATATTTAATTATAGATAAATTAGTTTAATATTTATATTTCCAAATACATATACAAATTTTTTAATTACATATACAATATAAAACCTTAAATTTGCAATAATATTTTTAATATTAATTTTAATTGAACAAAATAAGTCATTTCATAAGAATAACAAACAACATTGTATAATTGCCATTCATATATTTAGAGAAGAGTAGTGATACATATATCTTCAAGTTAACAAAAAGAAACAAAAAATGTAGATATTTTTAAAATTGTAAAAATAAATCTTCCGTTGCCGGGATTTGAACCCGGGTCTCTCGGGTGAGAGCCGAGTATCCTAACCAACTAGACTACAACGGATTTGATGCTAACAATTATATGTTTTATTATTTACATAAGTTATTATTTTTAAAAATTGGATGATGTAGATGTACTTATTCGTAAACACGATGCTGTTAAATTACTACATAATTATAAACAATGAAATGAAATATGAAAATTTAAATAATTAATAGAAAAAGTTAAAACAAAAAAGGAGATTCCGTTGCCGGGACTTGAACCCGGGTCTTTCGGGTGAGAGCCGAATATCCTGACCAACTAGACTACAACGGATTTTATGCTATATTAAGAAATCAAATTTTCTTCATTATTTTGATATTGTTGGTCATTTCCAATGTTCACTTGTTTTGAATTTAATTAATAATTTACGAATTATAATGCATTTATATTTTATTTCTTTATCTATCATAATTAAATTTGTATCCAATAAAATGGAGGTTTAGGAAGTTTACCATCATTTTGAAATTTTGAAGTTATCATAAATTGATTTGATTTAAAATTATACAATGGTAAGGTTTTATTCAAAACTTATATTTAATTCTCATACTTTGACCATGTTTATTCAAACATTATATATACAATGGTGAGTAATCTATATTATTTTGTTATTCTTTTAAATATATTTAGTAGAGTATTTATTTCAAATTGATTTAACTGGTTCTAATTAATTTAGAGAGACTAAAAGTTATATATTTTATCAACTGAAACTATATGTTGATTTTTTTTTAAATCTCATACGTTGCACTGGTAAAAGTATTAGTAGTGTTCATTTGGTAACTTTGTTTTATAGCTTTCCAATTGAAAAACTTTACTTAGCGTATGATGAAGTTAAATATTTACATCAATTACACATGATTTCGGCTGTATAGAGAAAGGTCTAAAGAAAGTGGCTTAAAGTAAATAGCATCATCATTTTTTTTTAGTTTCAACTTCTTTGTAACTCAAGACTTGGTAGCCAGAATTTTTATAAAAAAAAGTTTTGTATTGGTATGAAATTCAGATAGTAATTCTTACCAAATTGAACAATTATTTATCGTTCCTCAGTTTCTTCTTCTTTCTCGTACTTGTTCTTTAATATTCGATTGATATTAACTTATTTAAGACTTTTCGACGATAAAATAAATATTTTATACTAAAATAAATGATATATTAATAAAAATATATTTTAATCTCATAATATCGATTTATACTATTAATGGTAAGCTATTTGGTTTATAAATCGTGCCTAATATGTAATTTTACTAAAATAATATTATATATTTACTAAATTTATTTTTTATTTTCTACTAAGTAATATGTCTGATTTATCAACTTGTAATATTAGGTAGAAGTTTGAAATATTAAGCACCATAAACACGAGTAGCTCCATTCACAAAAAAGTTCCCAACTCAAATCATGAAAAGTAATCAAATACTGCAAAAACTTAAATTATTGTTGAAGTCGCTATATGTTGGAATTTGTCTTTGTGGTAGGTCCCCAAAACGGCAGCATTAGGACGATATGATCCATCTTTTGAAAAATGCTGAAGAAAAAGTTCATTAGATTAGTTGCAACACCAATAAAAGCATGCTAGTTAAGCCACTTTCCATAAGATATGATCTTCTTGTTGAATAATATTCTCGTTCTTGGTGACAAATAGATAAAAAAATGAATCCACATTTGCAATGCAGCGTTTTAATAATCGAAGCTAGTGTTCTGCTAAAATCAAAAGCCAATCAAATTACTTGTAATAGCCGCAAAGTGAACCCTATTATGCAGAAAAATCTGTCTTTCTCTTGTGTCGTCGGTGAGAAACCCAATTGAAAACCATACATGTGAAACCAACAAGGCCACCCCAAAATTGCAGAAATGTGTTAGCTTTTCAAAGCACAACAATGATGGAACCTCAAAAAAGCTTGGTTGGGGAAGATAAATGCTCCTGAGATTAATTAACAATGTAAAAAAACCAGCACTTTAACGAATGAAACACGGAATAATTTTTTCTGGCGAATCTTTTGGCGGGTGGTTTACAACAAGGGAGAATCTGCCAGCTTTACTGGCAAAGCCAAAATTCTTGAACCCACCACGAAAAACCCCAAAATCTAAGACCCATTTACATTTAACAAACAAACAAAAGCCACAATGCTGGTTCAGCTAAAGCAAGGTGAAAATAAGCAAAAAGCTAGCTGAGGACACAAACGCCATTGAAACTGTTCTTCTGGGGGAGGACTCTCCCATGGCCAATCCAGCTAAATATGACCCATCTGCAAGCATTGTTTCTCCTCCGGATCCTGAATTTGACCCGGAATTCGTAACGGAGTCATACACAACGCCGTTTTCCGCACCCGTGTACACCACTGCTCCTCCTTCGGATCCCATTCCTGTTCCTGTTTCCGTTCCTGTCACTGTCCCTGACCCTTGTGATGATGATGTTGAGGGCATGGGGTTGGTGGTATCTCGTGAAGATTTCTGACTGCAAAATCAAATCATGCACACATTGAGACCATCATCAAATTCTCAAACAACCAATATTTAAGCACTTTCAAGTTAAATTCCTGTTCAATGCTGATATTCTAGGATTAAATGCAGCATCAACAAGGGTGTGTAGCATATAAAAAGTTATACGATATCATTAGGTAATTGCCGTGGCACCAAGCACCAACCATCATCAATGCTCCCTTAACCATCTACTATCTATTTATTAATAGCAAAAGCATTAAAAAGTTCTCCTTTGGCCATACGAAAACCCACCAAACGCACTGATGCAGGAAATAGTAAAATCTTGCTACTGAAAAAATAAAGTGTGCAATAAAAATATATATATCTGATAACTTAAGAATATGAAATAAATTTAACCTTAACCTACAAAAGAATATCATAGGATTAAACTACACAAATCCTCACATCAGAATAAAATAAGCTTGCGTAATGTTATGACAGTAACCTAAAACAAAAGTAAATCAGCAAAGATAGATTTGTTTGATATTAACAAAAAAGACCACATATGATGTTTATGCGACATTGAACTACAATGTCTTACATCTGATATACATGACTTTCACGGTGGACTAAATCAGGGTTAACTGAATTTTTTTCAGGTAAACAATACAATATTTACCCTTCTGCATAAAAGTAGTGTAGAAAACAGTAGGTCGCAGTTTCAAAGAAGCGATTTTAAGGGGAGGAAAATAAGAGAAATGAAACAATTGGAATGAGTAGAATAGAACACTGCATTAAGGAAAAAGTTAGGTAGTGAAGTGATTAAGCATGGGACAGAAACAGAGGCGAGCACGAAATGAATGGAAGGGCTATAGTATGAAATGTAGAAGCAAGAAAGAGCAGAATGTTAACCTTGGAGAGGATGGACAGAAGGTAACGGTATAATCAGCGCCGCTACACGTGAACGTACTGGTAGCATCATCGTACGCGTAGCTATACGATCTGGGGCAAGCAGCCTTGAACATCTCCGAGTAAATGGAGGGCCTACAGGTGGCGGGTGAGCCGTACGCGCCGCTGCAGCAGTACTCGGGACTACCAAAAGCCTCGCACGCGCTCTTGCACGCGCTTCCCTCGGAAGCTCTCAGCTCCGCCGGGCATTGCTGGTTCAGATCCGACGTGCAGCCAGTGGAGGCGCATAGGCCTGACCCGCCAGTACCCTCCACGATCATGGGAAGGTTGTAGCCGTCGACGAGGCTGACGTCGTAGAAGTCCTGGCCTCCGGTGCCCAGTGTGAACTCGGCGAGAGTGGCCGGCGGGGCGGCTCCGGCGCCGTTGCATTCGATTTGGCCGGAGCCGCAGTCTCCGGTGAGGCAGGAGCCGGATCCGGATCCGTCGAAGGTGCAACCGGTTCGGGCCCAGAAACGACCGGACCAGCCGGTGGAGGCTTGGAAGGCGCGAGAAGTGTCCTTGGGAAGCTCGAAGCCGGTGCTTTGGAGTGGTGGGCTACCCGCATTTGCGAGAATGCCTGGCCACACTGTGTATTCGCATCGGTTAACAAATGTGAAGGTGGCACCCATAACCCCTGAACAACATCAGCAAGAAGAAGAAGAAGAAGCGACAGTTAGTAAAAAAAACATTTTTTTGAAGTTTAACAAGGAAAAACATAATATGACGATGTAAAGAAAGCGTTTTTACCTGAGGGAGTGAAGAGGAGAGCAATGAGAGTGAGACATGAGAGTGGTATGAGATCCATACGTTGGAGTTGGTCTTTTTTCCTGCTTGGGTATGTTCTGTGTTTTGTTATGTTATGATCAGTAACAGTGCTGTGAAGAAGGAGTGGCAAAAGAGCAGGGTCTGGGAAGAGGAAGGGTAGTGTTTGTTTGTATTGAGGAGGCAGAAAAGGACGAGAGTGATTTAGGGGTAAAAGTGGGAGTTGAGAGTTTCTAAGGGTGAGTGTTTTACTAAGGACACTGTGTGTCAAAAACATATGCTTTAAAAGAAGTGCCTGAATAAATATAGTATGTTGATTTAACAATGCACATCCATTTAATTAACAACCACTACCATCCTCTAAATTCTATTCATTCATCTCTCACTAATCCTCCATTAATCCATCTTTATTTAATCGGATTGTATTTTTAAACTCCATTTATGATTTAATTTTAGATTAGGATGATCGAGTGACTAGTACTCGTGGCGACGAGTCATGGGTTAACTAAGTCAACAGAGTTAATTTACGATTAAGGATTGTTTAACACAATTCTAAACATGAATCAATTTCCTAATCTGACTCACCAATAAATGTTTATTAAGATAATATAAATAACACACATTCTAAGAAGAAGAAATGTACGTCATCATTATCTATCGTACTCTAACACTAGAGTGCAACACCTTAATTGACTTGAGCATTGAATTGCCTTCTACAGGTACCTTTCCCGCCTGTTGAGTCAGACAACCAAGAAAAAAAAAATTGAAAGCTTGAAACGTTAGTGACGGATAAAAGTAGAGAGATAAGAAAGTTTTTCTAGAGAAAAACTTGTTCGAGAACAAATTTTATTTTTTTAGCACTCTAACTATTAAAACCAAATTGGAGTTGTTTATAAACGCCGTCTTTTAGAAGTTAGACCATCTTAAAATGAATGGCTCGATGAACATTTAATATTTCAGTCACAGCCATTAATCAAATATTTAATCAATCATAGCATACGATTAATTTCAAAGATTAAATTCGTGTAGGAAAAAAGAAAATAAAAAGTTTCTTTTGCGCGGGTTGCTTTTCAATGTTTCGTTACTTTAACCGTCTCCTCTTTTCTTATTTTCCGCCAAAATTTTAACGTTACTCTGACACGCGTGCATGGGTTCATTGTTTCACAATTTAGTTTCTGAAAATATTAAAACTCATTAGCGTTTTCAGAAATATGTAAAAACTGTTTAGGAAACTAATTTTTAACCATTATTATTGCGACACGAGAATTAATCAATAAATAATTGTGTTTACCGTAAAAGTTAAAGTGAATGACAGGATTATGAGTGTATGTTTTTTATTTCAGTTAAATTTAGTTAAGTTAAAAATAATAATGTATGGGAATTTTTAATTTTTTCTTATATAGCTGCATCTACTCCATCTTTTATCATTCTATTTTAAGGATAAATTAAGATATGATGAAAAATAGTTAGGAGGTGTTTGGAAGGTGGTGTTTGTTGTTGTTTGCCGTACTTACCAGAGTGGCAGAAGCAATTATTTTAGAAGCATTGGATTCCAAAATCCCCTCTCTTCTTTTTATGCCATACACTGTAAACTGCAACTATTGACTTTCAAACCTTCATCAACCCAAAATCTTGGAAATAAAAGGTCGCAAAATTAATAGTTTTATAAATATATTTATATACAAACAAAGTCGATTGCTTTTCTAGAAATTATTTTATTGGATCATAGATAGAGTTTAATAGTAAGATAAAGCAAATTTGATATCGATATTTGAATTCAATTGTTTTATTGATATTTACTTACATTAAAGTCATGGACCTCGTATGATCAAATAGTTTTAATACTATTTTTTAAATTATTGAAAAATCTTATTTATTTTTCATAAATAAGAAAACATGTTAATTATAGAAATTGACTATATAATTAGGATAATGGTATTTAAGCACCCTTTCCCAGACAAAGCATAATGGATTTATGGCCCACTCCACTCAAATGAAAAATAATCAGAATAATTAAAAGAAATAAAAAAAAGTTACTTGATGGTTTATGAGTTTTTAGGTTCAGGATATAAAAAGAGTCCCCACTTTGTGCAAAGTTAACTTTCTTTATAATAAAATAATGAATCATAAATAGGATTTTTACAATAAAAAAAAGATTATAGCATATTCTGAGAGTTTAAGAAAGTTATCACATCTTATTACTAAAACAAGTTCATTCATATTTAGTTTAATTATTAATTAAGGGGTTGAACACAATTAATTAATAGTCGCATCTTAAAATTTAATCATGTGATCTAAATTCAGTATTTCATAAAAATAAACTTATGTCATACTTTATTTATCATCCACTACACTTGTATGACAAAACTTTTAAGACATCCGTGAATCGTGTTTATACAAAAAAATACTTAATTTTAATTAATTTATCCAAGAAAATATAATTAATTTATTGGATGAGTTGAATTATTACGCATAATAAATGGTGAATTATTAGATAGTTAGATGTAATTAACTGTTTTTCTTTCTAAAATATATTTTCTTTAAAAAAATATAATTAAATGTATCAATCGTTATTAGATTACTAATTCTTTTTGAAATGGATGGAATATTTATTTTTATTATTAAAATGTTTTTTATTTCACTTTTTTCCCATCATTTTATTTATCCATCGATAATAGTATATAATTATTTGTTTTTGTATATGAGACAGTTGAATAATTATTATTTTTCTTTAGTTGTGTTTCGTTTTTTCTTCATTTATTTTTAAATTTTAAGTTTCGATTTATTGGGAGTGTATGTATAAAAGATATTTCAATATTTAAGTAAATGTTGATGTGTAATAAATATTATATTAATTATATATTTTTAATTTGTTTGATGTTTATAATTGTAAAAATTGAAATACTAAATTTGTCGCATGTTTCTTTTAACTTAAAATGTTTGTTTTTATCTTTGACATTTTTTATATTGGATGTTACATATGATCTAACCAGACTAATACATTATTAAAAATGTAACACATTTTAATATATTATTTTAATATCTGATACAAAACGACGAAAATATTGAATACTTTGATCCAAATAGTTAAATGTTTTTCTTTTACTTCTACTGACAGAGGATTGGTTGAATTTTTAAATGCATTTAAAAAAAATTCATAAATAAGTAAACAAATAACTTTTATTCATCGTTGTGATAAATTTTATCCAAACCATGCAAATTGTTATTTTTCAAGACAGGTTTGAGCTTTACGACATCAATACTTTCTCTGTAATATGATTTAATATACATTTCCAATGTTGGAAACCTTATATCATTTGGTTAAAAAGGTTGTTTGATTAAAAAAATAATGAAAATATTTTTTATTATAGTAATAATGATATTGTGTTTTATTCATTATTATTTTTTAATATAAGTATCGTATAATCGATCATAATTATAAAAAAAATACATAATTTTTCCTTATTTTATCTATATAATTATTATGTGTGTGATTTAAAGAATAAGGAGAAGTGTTTTTGTTTTGTGCTTTTCCTTCTATTCTTTTTGTAGGATCACTGTGACGGTCCCATGCAATTATTTTTCTTTTTCTTTCTTCACATGTTATCAGTACCTGATTCAAGAGAAATCTCAAAGAAAATTCATAAGAGAGAAGTTTCATCATATATCAAAGTTCTCAAAGAATCTTTTTTTTCTTCACTTTGTTTTTCTTACTACTATTTACAAAAAGTTCATCTTCACATTATTCATAATTCAGTTCGACATATAAAAACCAAAACTATGCAAGAAGCTTCACAGTGATCACTTCATAAGCCTATCCCCATGTATACACTAATGCACTCATTACAATCTATCTCTCTCGTAACAAGTAAAATAAAATTGATCAACTACTACAGTGTTGATGTATTAAAGTGGGAAAAAAGAGACAATATAAACAAAAAAGAAAAGGTATTTACAGTGTTTCCTATATGATATCCTTCAACTCCTGCATGATGAGTAGAATCAGTGCAGCATCTATTTGATAGTTTAGTGTAAAATAGTAAGAAGGGTGACAGCATGAAGAGCTTACAGGGCTATATAAAGATGCAGCTATTTTGGTGAAACTATCTCTATCTATCTGAAATGTCCAAGCAAAGGTGATCCATAAATGCTGCTAGAGAGGGAAGAACAGCAACAGAGCCACTAAAAGAGAGGCAACATAAGCTACACTCTGCGTTTGAACCACAAATGATGGTGAAGAACCACTGGACTGTAGCCTTGATAAGTACATCATAGTTTTGTTTACCAGAGGAAGAGTTGCCCCATCTTTACGTGCTCCCAGAAGCTTTTGGCTGTTCAACACCACACACCATACATGCACATGTTAGTAACCATATGGACTACAAACTCTACCCCTTCTAAAAAATCTAGAACAAGACAATGTGTACCAATAAAAGAATGTCTAAAAAATGAAAAAAAAAAATCTACTTTGTCCATCTGTTTCTGTCTTATTACGGGATTTAAGGGTGGGATGTCGGGCACCAAAGAAAAAACACCAAGGAAAATCCAAACTCAAAAAGGAAAAGCTGAGAGTTTGTAGGAATTAAGAACCTCACACGTAACAAAAGTACAAATTATGGAAGGGTTCATTGGAACATGGAAAGAGAATAGATACAATACAAGTTTACTCATATTGGTTCTGGTCAAAGGGAAAGAGCCTAGAAATGTAGTGTATACAAGTCCTGATCCAGTGATCACCATTTTCTGCAGGTTTGGTTAGATTTCACCAATAACTTCTTATGACAGTGCTACTTATCCTAAACTTACAAATCATAAAAAATTGTCTTGAAAAAAAAAACATTTTCTTTAGATTTTAAGGAAAGTATAGAAGGTCATGTAAATAATATGGACCACACAACATAAAATAATCTAAGTTGGACAGCTCAACAGCAAAAAGAAGACAGAACATAGACAAATAAAGCAATGGTTCTGCATAAGAACATGTCTGCGACTATGCATTACTTAATCCCACTCTGCATAAAAAAAGCTATAAAAGTTTCCATTCCAATCATGCGCTCCAATGAAAAGTCAGAATTACCCTTACTTTACAGAGGAAAAGAAACTGGAAGTAAGAATGATGGGTGATGGTGAAATAGTAACTGTACCTGGAATAGGGTAAGGGGCAGAAAATGATCAAATAGTTGGCGGAGGCACATGTGTAGGTGCTGGTCTTGTCATCATACGCGTAGCTATACGCGCGTGGGCAAGCGTGCTTGAAGAAAAGCGAATAGGGAGAAGGACCACACGTGTCAGGCGTCGAGTACGCGTCGCTGCAGCAAAAACGAGGATCACCGAAGGCCTCGCACGCGCTCCGGCACGCCAGGCTCCTGCGGCTGGTGTTCACGCGCGTCACCCTCAGCTCCGCCGGACACCCGCCGTTGAGGTCGACGAGACATCCCGTGGCGCTGCACCCGCCCCTGGTGCCGTCCTTCGCCACGATCAGCATCGGAAGGTTGTAACCGTCGACCAGGCTCACGTCGTAGAAGTCCAACCCGTCGGCGCCGTTTAGGGTGAACTCTGCCAATGTCGCCGGAGGCTTGGCACCGCCGACGCACTCTACCTTTTCGGAACCGCAGTCCGCGGTGGCGCAAGAGAACTTCCCGTCCTGGTCTCGACCGCAGAGGGTCCGTGCCCATATCCGACCCGACCAAGATTTCGGGATTTTTAATGTCTTCGATTCTCCGCTCTGGAGAGCGAATCCGGTGGTGGGAAGCGGCGGCGAGGTGGCGCCGGAGAGTAATCCCGGCCATATCGTGTGGCGACACTTGTTCACAATCTTGAACGATGCTGATTGAACCTCTGCAAGTTTCAGCAACCACATAAGCGCTGAAACGAATTTATATTTAAAGTTTTTGTTTTTCTTTAAATTTGCGGTTTTGGAAATTACCTGAGAGGAAAGCTAATGCGACAAGGGTGAGAAAGATGAGAAAGAGAAGCCGGCGACCCATGTGGAGGACCAAGAATAAGCAAAGAACAGAGATTGATTTAGTTTAAAAAAACACCAAATAGGTTCAGTTTGATGTGAAGTTGTGTTCTTTTAGGTTGTTCTTCTTTTGCTTTTCTTTTTCTTCGCCACCTCTTTCACTTCACTGTTTCTTACCATAGAAAACAACTTTCCTTTTTCTTTTTTAATATATAGTTTCCCTCTTAACTTTGGGATATGGCAGGAAATAATACACTTTCGAATACAACTCATATAACGTCATCACATTAGGCAAAATTCAATATTTTATCTTTTATTTAGTAAGTAAAGCAAAGTTTGAGTTTAGAAATTCAATCCTTAAATTGTTGAGAAAATAAACCAGATTGTGTTTTCTACATTTTCTGCAATCGATACATTATGATGGAGACATAGTGTTGAATATGAAAGAGGCACATAAGTTGTTAGAACATAATGGTGATGTGGCAGCCTGGTCTCTGTCTTTTATTACTGTACAATAAAATGGCAACAGAGGAGAATCTGAAGCAGACCAGAAGTACTATCGTGTTAAGGACTGAAAGCTTGAAGAACAAGATATATTCTAATTCTTGATATTGAAATAATAAAAATATAATTATTTTTTATAAGAAAATTGTATATAAGAAGATGGTAAGAAAAATTGAGATTTTATTTTTATTTTTTTTATTTTTTCTATTCAAGTTACAAATTAATTATATGATATATGAGATTCTATTATTATTAAATTAATGACATATAATTGTGTATAATTTAATTATTATTATTTTTTTAATATTTTTACAATAAAAAAGTATAATATTTTCTTATAAAATAACAGTTAAATGATATTACTTAAACACTTAAATGAAATGATTATTTAAAAGTAGTATGTATGTTGCATGCATGTGTGTGTGTAAGGAAAGTTTTTAAAAGAGTTCCTTCGAATCAATTTTTTTTATATATAAACATCCTTATTCAATTTTAAGAACCCATACAAGAAGCCCTTCGTGAAATATTATATTGCATTGCTTCCATTGATTATAAATAAAATTAATTTATAATATATAAGTTTATTGAAAATTTTGTATAATTGAATTAGATTTTTATTCCACTGCATCAATAAAATTAATTGAAAATGCTCTATTGAAAAAAAAAATTGTTCACTTACAACCCAACTCACCCTAATTGTTTATCCGGTGAAAGTTAAATAGACTTTCTTGGTGTGGGGATTCCTTAGAAAAATAAAATTCACTATATTACTACTATATTTTATTAGTTATTTGATAATAATCCTATACAATTATAAATGAAGTAATTTTATTTTACGTAAATTAACTCATTTGGGTTAAGCTGTATTTTTAAGTCATAAAAAAGTAACTCAGATTGTGTTTACTCACTTTTTATAAAGTGAGTCATATTGACTCATTATGATCACTTTTATGTATGGCTGCTTCTTCCTGCACCTCCGTACCTTATTGTGCCACCCTCATAAATTTTTCTTAAAATATTCTTTTCAATATTCCGGATTACATAATCCGCAAGTCATTTTTCAGATTCAAAATTAGCTTCCGGATTATGTAATCCAGAAGTATTTTGTGATTAGCTTCCGGATTACATAATCCAGAAGTCTTTTCTATACATAAGATTAGCTTCCGGATTATGTAATACGGAAGTCTTTTTTTTCGATGTGTTATTAGCTTTCGGATTACATAATCCAGAAGTCTTTTCTAAATATGAAATTGACTTCCGAATTATGTAATCCGGAATTTATCCGGATTACATAATCCATAGGCTTATTATTTCAAATCCAAGGGGGTGAAAAAAAAAAGGATAAAATGGTATTTTCATATTTAATATGGGGATGGCACAAGAAGGTATGGAGGTGTAGGAAGAAAGAGTCTTTATGTATTAATAGTAGGTCTGGGCTTTTGTGTCCGCAAAATGGAACTGAGCCCACAAGTATGTAAAAAATTGGGGAAAGAAAGGCCACGATGGTGTTGGCACATATTGAAAAATGGGAAAATTCTTCCTGCACCTCTATGTTTATCTTTTGCACCCCATACTATAAAAAATATAAAATTTCCTTACGAGAATGGATTTTGGTATTGGTGTGTGTTGAAGTTGTTAGCTTGTGGTGTTTTCCTTCTTTGGTGGTTTGTGGGTGATTTAGGTGTTTGGTAGTGGTGGTGGTAGTAGGTGGTTGTGTTGAACGGGTTCAATATTTGCACTCTTAATGTTGTATGGTCCAATTAGATCATTTGAACCATGTCAAGGTTATTTGGAGTTTATATGAAGTACATCATTTTGATAGACCTTTATAGTTAATTTTCTTATTTTCTAGATACATCGATTTAGGTATGTGTATGCATTGACATTTGCTCGACGTGTGTTGTGGCAATATAATTATGAGCAGACAATTCCTTCACTTCTCATGCCATTGAGGGTGGAGTTTTGGTGGTTATAGATGACAGGTGATTACACTTTGTTGACCATCTCGTCACAAGTGTGACATTAGCGTCTCATGCATCTCATTGTGTTGTCAAATACATGCAATAATTTAAAATTGTGTCACTTATATAATTCGTGGTCTAAAGGAAGATTAGCCGACTGTATTGTCATGTCATTGTGCTCCTAATCTATATGATGAAGACATAACCCCGCATCATATCAGGATTATGCATGTTTGGTAAGTTATTATGTTGTTCAATGTATGCATTGTTTATTATTTACCACAATTTTTGTTTTAAAAATTAACAAATTTCATTTCAATCAATGCAGGGTATATTAAGGCGGATCATCTTGTAGAGGATGATATATTGTAGCCACATCGCTGAAGGTGCTCCAATATGGGAGGGAACACATATTGCATTCAAGTTAGTTCATGACATGATAAATGAGGAGGTTGTTTATGTTGAATATTCTCGTTCTATATACAACATATGTCAAGGACATAATAGTTAGATAATAATATATGTGTATTGTTTACCATCCACATTTAAAATTATGGATTAACTGTATGTCTTTTTACAACAAATTTTAATTTAATTTGACAACTATGTTATCTTTTTATTTTATTCAAGCTTCTTTTATTTCAATTTTTTTCTGAACTATGTTTAGTCTCAAGTGTATAAATGTATGTAAGAAAAATGATTGCACAATATGTATAAATGCATATAAATCTTTGGTAGTAATAACTCATTCCAAATAATATACAATGATTTTTTATTCTATGTATTCTAGATTTCACCGTATGACAAATTTATTTATGAATTTCATGATCTGAAATACAAAATTTTGTACTCTATATTGTACAATCTAAAGTACAAATATTTGTATTTTCAAATTGTATTTTAAATTACATAATTTAAAATATAAATGTGTATTTTGGATTGTATAATTTCTAGCTAAATGCATAAGATCACAATTATTAACTTTATAATTCCATATTTAGAAATTAAAAAAAATACCAATAAAAAAAGAGTAATTTTAGTTTTTTTTTTAATTATGAGTGCAAGAGAAAAAGATGGGAGTGAAGGACGTCCAGTGTTAACACCAATCATAATATATTGGACATTTAACGCCAGTCGAATCTCATTTTGTACTGGAATGTTTATATGTTCTTTTACTCATTTATTCCACATTAAACAACTCAAATAATTAAGCAAAACTAGTGCGATTTCCAATTAAAGAACTCAAGAACAAGCATCAAATGCAATTTCGTATTTTTGAATCATTTTCTCATAAATATAGCAAAAAAGCAAATACCATTTTAACAATTCCATAAACCAATGTATGTTGGTTTTTCATACTTGATTTAGACTAATGTGACCTTATACAATTGATTGCAAGTAAAGTTGTTTTTTAATTTGGATGATTATTATTAGTCGTGGTATCATGTTATAACATAAAAGAATGTTGTCACTGGGGTCGTTCCAAAACACACACACGCGTAGTAATGCTCCTAAAGAAAAATGGTTACGAGATTCAGAAATGGGCCATTTCAATAGTGAACTAAAAACTGTTAAGACAGCGCTGTGTGATCTTTTAATACGAATACTATTCTCATTATTCAGCCGTAAAAGGCACCACTTTAACTAGGAAATAATATCCAAGGACCAGGCCTTATAACATGTATTCAACAAAAGTTGCAAAATCTATGAATTTCTATCACAATTTAGCTGGCAAATGTAGCAGAATATTTGTTCGATCTTCACAGTGCAGAAAAAGGCACTAAAGTGGAGCAAAAAATGGGATTCTTTTGGTGACAGGAGAGGCCCAGCTACAGCATGGATGCCAAAAAGATGGGCTACCATGATGGTGTTTGTGGATAAATTACATCACACCAATTATATTGCGTATGCAAGCACAGACATGCATCTTTGCTAACAAGGTTGACCACCACTGCATCAACAATTAGTCATGTAATAATGCTGCAATAGTAAGTAGCCACGTTATGCAATGGAATCACGAGTCAATGCAGTTCCAAAACTGCTAACGTCAATCTTCCATGATCACCACAGGGAGAGGGAAACCCACATTCAAAAATAGCAGCATGAAAGGAGATATAGATGCCAAAAACATGAGGAGTTTTAATCATTGCAGTGCATAATCATCCCTAGAAGTAAAGATAAAGAAAGTAATTCTTAGTATCATCATCTTTTTTCTTGCTTAAGTTAAGATAGATTAAATATACCTTCAGAGTGGATTTCATACATGATTATGGTATGATCATGTTCTACTCTAATGTAAGTAAGCTAAGTGGTTGAACATCAGCATATACTCCTTTCCAGACAAACCAGATTCAGCTATAGATTTTGATTGCTCTTTATAGGTTTGACTTCCCGAAATCTCAACCAAGTTCACCACTAAATGGTGTAGCATGCTGCCAACTTTAGTAGGCACACTAGATATTGTTAGTTGTTTGTTGAGTCCGACAAATACAAGCATTCGGTTAAAACTTGAAATTCTGTTTCTGTTTCAACATTATCATTGGAATAAAAAATGTAACTTTTCATCCATGGTCCCCAACCACAATTGTGGACCGTGATATGATTCAACTAAAAAAACTGTCTCCACCATGACATGCCTGTCTTAAATGTTTTAATCCAAGCTTCATAAAAACTGTATTCGTTCTTGATTTGCTATTTATATCAATAGGTTTCTCCAATCACTTAACTTGTTTCTGCTGAGTCACTTTGACATGAATTTTGCAAATTCAACTCCAAACAAAAATGAATCAAAATGTCACTAACTAGTATTAGCAAAGCGTAAACATGAAGCAAAAAATTCATAACAAATGGCACTGTTGGAAACCGCTAGAGAAGAATCATAATTGAAGCAGAAAATGGAATCGTTCATAAACATCATTTTGCTTCGGAATTGCTTAAAAACGTGCAGAACAGGGTGAATGTGCTAATTATGCAGACACCCACGTTAACCACCAATTCTCCTGACAATGAAGGTCAGTAGAACTCTTAGTTGATCCAATGTTGGAAACAACATAAAAAGGACATTTTGCCGCATGGGTAAAATTTAATACCATCAAGAGCTGATAGATAGTAATAAATGGGGGTGCAAAGGTGTTGATTATGCTAAGAATATGTTTAAACAAACTAGAAGGTAGGCAATAGAATGAAGTTGGTCAAGGAGACAGCAGCTACAGAGAATGTTTCTGGTCCCAGTGAGTTGAAAGTGTGACTAAACAAGGAGTGGGATGTGGGCGTCCAACATTCTTCATGAATATGTTTGGCTGCTGCTAAACCTTATGCTTTTTGGACCCTCAAGTCATGCATGCTTCCCTTTCTATTTTAATTTCTACCCTCAGTATGATCAGCAGCACCACTATGTAAATGATGTTCTTATCTCAACTCATAAAAAAGACAAACTCATCATGGTTTATCATCATGAACGGAAGGAGAATAACCAGTGAGCTCTTTGGCCAAGGCATTCAAATTTAAAAAAGACAAATCTGGAGGCTGTAACTTTTCCCTGCACTATTTGGACCACTGTCAGAAAAATTCTTGACAGTGAAAACGAGGGGTGAAAGAAATGAACCATTTTACCCACCATGAAATATAATGTATTCCTTCAAGGTTCAAAATTGTTGAATAAATATTTGACAGAACTAAAGAAAGGTTGGCTCTATTTGTTTGTTTTACTCGAAGGTAAAAAGTGCTGGTGTACTAAAAAAGAATAAGAAAATCTTAATGATGGCAGCTAGAACAATAAATTCCATCTTTCAAAGGAGGGTAAAAAACAGAGAGAATCTATGGGATGAAGATAACATATAGAGAATAATTAATTTTTTTTCTTTCAAGGAGACACGGGAGAATATAAGAGTACTACAGAAAATGAAGATAAATATTAACAATTTAGAGGTGCAGCTGGGCAAGGGCACATGATCTAACAATGCTACCAATGTTTTGTGTATGTATTTATCCCTTATGCCATTATATTATTGTGCATATGCAAATATGAGCAAATAAATTGCATGTGGAATATGTTCTAATTGGGTTTTGAGCATGGAATTTGGTGGAAGGGATTCTCGAGTCTACAAAGAGTTGGCCATGTGACAAAAGCAGCTTTCTTCGACTTGCAAAGCGACCACGCCCGTTTGGCTGCAATCATGCGGTCTACACTGTTATTATTTCCTACACTCCTTCCTTTGCTTATTTCTTTTTTCATCCCTTTGTCCTCTCCAAAATTGACCTTGTTCTCCCACAAACGTACTTTTGCTACTCCAACACCATAACCAAAGGGATAAATATGTGAGCCAAAAATTAAGGTTAAGGCAAAGGTGTGGACAAGGTTGGTCGCAGTTCCATTTGTGTCTGCTATAAAACTATCAACTAAGCATGCTTTGCTAGATTCAACTTTGGCCAATGTAAAACCATTAAAATTAAAGGGTCAAAACTTTGGTTCATGAACATTGGAGTAAAACTACAAATAACTGTTTACTAAAGTGTTCATTCAGCTCTCTCTGATCTTACCGGGCAATTAAAAAACATAATCACAAATGGCCAAATTGATCAGAATTGAAAGAACAGTGAAGTTGGGAAAAGGAAAATTGCCATTATCATTAGCTCGGATTGCGAGAGGCCCGCTCGTGCGGACAAGCCATCACGCTTCCTAAGCAGGTAGTAAAATATGTCATTTCAGAGCAATTTACTCATTTTTAAATGAAATTTGTTCACAACTCATGGCCCAATCCAAACCAAGACGTGAGCATTAAGGTAAATAACAAAGGTTGTAATTACAAAAAGGGACTCAACTCAAGAACAGAACCAAGGTATTTTTCGTCAAAGTACCTCGGGAGCTTTTACTTTTTGTTCTTCAAAAAGTGGATTCACTCGCTTCCCAAAACAACCCTCTACAACACCTTTCATACACACTCTCTCTCTCTCTCAACCTTCGAGAACCCTTTTGTGTCCTGTCCTGTATATATACCACCACTTCAACACTCCTCTCCTACCATCTTCTCTTCCATTTCTTTTCCAACCTCAACTCACCCCACACCTACCTTCATTCAAATTCTCAAACCCATCTCCTCAAAACAACAAGTCACCACATCAAGGAGCTAGACTCAGTGGCCCCAACACAATAGGATTTTGAGACTTGAGAGACCAGAAAGAAAGTGAAAGTGATTCACGAAGCCAAAGAAATGGCATCGGATAAGGTGGTTGAAACAGTAATAGCAGGGAACTACGTGGAAATGGAAACCGAAGGAAAGCCAAAGGACGTAAAATCCCAGTTATCTAGCTTCTTGTGGCACGGTGGTTCTGCTTATGATGCTTGGTTCAGCTGTGCTTCCAACCAGGTTGGTGGTTGGTTTTTTAAGAACATATTTCTTTCCATCTTGGCATATAGCTTAATATCTTTCGTTCTATTCCAACATCATGAGCTTCCTTGTTCGTATGTTGTTAATGTTGTTCTTTTGAGAATCATGTTTACGTTATCTCCTCAACATGTCAGGTTGCTCAAGTGCTGCTTACGTTGCCATACTCATTTTCCCAGCTGGGAATGCTCTCTGGCATACTTTTTCAACTCTTATACGGTTTACTTGGTAGCTGGACGGCTTACCTCATTAGCATACTCTACGTTGAATACAGAACAAGAAAAGAGAGAGAAAAAGTTAACTTCAGAAACCATGTCATCCAGGTTCAACTCACCAACATTGACACAACTTATTTTAATACAAGTTCAAAGTACATTCTCTTAATTAAGTTTCAAATCTGATTGTCGTTTTAATGACATGTCTTATGCAGTGGTTTGAGGTTCTAGACGGGCTCCTCGGGAAGCACTGGAGAAACGTGGGTTTGGCCTTTAACTGCACATTTCTTCTGTTTGGATCTGTCATACAACTGATAGCTTGTGCAAGGTACCTACCCCAACTTAATCTGAATCCTCTGACCCTTCCTTTAACTCTTTCTTCATTGTTTATTAGTTCTGGCTAGATACATAAATTCTTTATTATAGTAATTTATATTTTTATCTTAATCAAGCCAAGGAACCAACTTCACATGCATGTCCCATATTAACCTTACCTGCTGCAACTTCATTGGGGTCTGAATATTGTTTTAATGTTGTTCAGTAACATATATTACATAAATGACAACCTGGACAAGAGAACTTGGACTTACATCTTCGGAGCTTGCTGTGCCACCACTGTCTTTATTCCTTCCTTTCACAACTACAGAATCTGGTCCTTTTTGGGCCTCCTCATGACCACTTACACTGCTTGGTACCTCACAGTTGCCTCTCTCCTTCACGGTCAGGTAACACTAATCACAAAGTTACAGTTAATCAGCTGTTTATTAAAATCTAAAATTACTATTACTGATGATATTAAACTATTGATTGCATCATCAATATATTTGTAATAGTTTGCTTCTCCAACTGTTTTTTGGTTAGACGGAGGGAGTTAAGCATTCGGGTCCGACCAAATTGGTTCTATATTTTACGGGGGCCACAAACATTCTCTACACATTTGGGGGACATGCTGTTACTGTGTAAGACAATCTCAGATACATATTCGTGTCTTTTACGTTTTAGCAAATTTGCCATGCTTATTTCTTCCACTTGGCCTTGCCTTTGGACGAATCACTAGTTACTACTGTCTAATTGAGATAACTCCAAATTGGAAAGCGAAATAACAATGCAACTGCTCAGCCTTAACGTCATTTGCTAGTGACTCAACCTTCACTTCTGTAGACATAATCTGAACACAGAAGATCTAATTAATGACCCATCTTAATTCTCTTTCTTTTTTCTCTATTTTCATTTCAGAACATCCAGAAGCTCTATAACAATAATATATACATTCTAATACAAACTGTTTTTATTTTGTACACAAGCTTTTGGGGTGAAGAGAAGTATGTAAAAAAGAGTGCTTTATGTAGTTTACAAAAACCAAAAATATCTTGCATTGGTCATCATCAGAAGACCTCTTTCCCGAAAATACCCTTGGAAGGCGTGGGAGGCAAAAAAAAGTGCCTTCTTTCTTTGCTATCCTTGAGTTTTGGAGAAAGCCTAGACTCTTTCTCTTAAACGTTTGGATGCTTTATTGCTTTATATCATGAAAAGGGCCCTTCCTTATAGATCCAGCTTTCCTCAGTGAACGCTGCTTCTTTGCTTTCAGGTCTCTTCTCACAACTCAGCAAAATCTAAACTTTGCTCCAACAAAATATTCCCTTTTCTTTTTACCTTGGAAAAATGGTATCTTTATGAGCACCTTTATTCCCTATATGAAGAATTTTCCCTCATTGTTCTTCATTGACATTTGAGTACATTCTTTTCATTCCTCATTTTCACCCTTGGTTAATTAGTATGTACCTTTTTCAACATTCGAGAAAGACATTAACTGATATGTAAGAAACAAGAGGCACAACAGGAACTAAAGGAACAACTTCATAAAACTCAATCATCCATACTTCTTAGTTATTTTGACAGACAAAAATGAATGCAGAGAATGTGTTATTCAGTTAAAGATAAAACAAAAAGAGCAAATAATGTAAGTTTGATTGCAGAAATTGTAGTAGTTATGATGAGGATGAGGATGATATGATAGTACTGTTAATTAATGAGAGTTGTACTACTGATACAGGGAGATAATGCACGCGATGTGGAAACCTCAAAAGTGCAAGGCTATATATCTGCTGGCAACCCTGTATGTGCTGACACTGACGCTTCCATCTGCAGCAGCAGTGTATTGGGCATTCGGAGACATGCTTCTTAATCACTCCAATGCTTTTGCTCTCCTCCCAAAATCACCCTTCCGTGACATGGCTGTCATTTTAATGCTCATCCACCAGGCAAGAACACTCATTTTTACCTATTCAATCATTCGTTCTTCATCTATCAGTATATACTTATATTGCCATGCTATTTATTATGTACTATTGTAATTGAATTGAATGGCTAAATTCTGTGACTTGCAGTTTATAACATTCGGGTTTGCATGCACCCCATTATACTTCGTGTGGGAGAAAGCAACAGGGATGCATGAGTGCAAGAGCTTATGCAAGCGTGCTTTGGTGAGATTACCAGTGGTGATCCCCATATGGTTCTTGGCCATCATCTTCCCCTTCTTTGGCCCCATCAACTCCACCGTTGGCTCTCTCCTTGTCAGCTTCACCGTTTACATCATCCCTGCCCTCGCCCACATCTTCACCTTCAAATCATCCTCTGCTCGACAGGTACCATATTTTTCATCTTCATTTCACACAAACACATCATTTCTTAATCATAAATCTGAACAGTTACATTTTCTAAAAACTTGTCCTATCTACTTCACGGGCTACAATTGTACTACTACTACTACTACCTAGTCTCAAATCTGTTCATACCGTACCCTTCATTAACTACTTGTTGAGTGGCAAAGGAGAAAGCTAAACTAAACAAGAAACAAGTTTTATTTTGAGTAAACTTAAGAAGGGCAAAAGGAAAAAAAAGTAGATATGTGGGTCATCCAATCTCTATGAAACATCACTGTCGGAACCCAGTAGTTTTGACTTCGTGAACACCACAGTATTGTTGGAATTTATTCCATTCATTGTTTCTGTTTTAAGCATTTTGTTATTTACTGTTTGCTTTTACTGTGTCTACAACAAACACAAAGAATAGGGATGAGGAAAGGAAAATTATGATTGTGAAGAGTTAGCGTATGGTCACCGTCTAGCAGACAGACCCCGGGATTTTCTCGATAACCAATCACTTTCTAACATTCTTTATCACCATTGTTTTAAATAAACAAGCTTGGTATATTAAGGTGCAACATTGGTGGAAACAGAGAATATTGTGTTTGTATAGTAACATTTTGAACGTGGTGTGTGTGATGCAGAATGCGGTGGAACAGCCTCCCAAGTTTGTTGGAAGATGGGTTGGAACCTTTATCATCAACTCGTTTGTGGTGGTGTGGGTCCTAGTGGTGGGGTTTGGATTTGGTGGGTGGGCCAGCATGGTTAACTTCGTACACCAGATTGACACGTTTGGACTCTTCACGAAGTGTTACCAATGCCCTCCACCGCTTCTGCCGCCACAACAGCTGAATGCCACCGCGCCTTCGCCGCTTCACCACCCTCATCACGGCCACTAAGTGTTGCAGTCTTCAAGTTGAAACTCGTGCTTTTTGCTGAAATGATTAACTCTGATGGTTAATGTGAAGAATGATAAATGAGAGTTGAGTCACATTCTGAATTTAGTAATGTATTATTCTTCTTCCATTTTCTTCTCTTCGTTAAGCTAGTTTTGAGACCACTTTGTCACCGACAGTTATCATAACAACAAACGAATAAAACGAAAAGATAAGGTTTATGAATTTCTACAAAAAATTATAATAAAACTCTTATTAGAAACTAACCTTTTAAAAAATCTACTTTCAAAATATTTTACAAACTATTGAATAAATTTCTTCGAAAATCGTTATAAGGTTAATGGAAATTTTCAAACCAGTAAGAAAAATTAAATACTAGTGATAAGTCCAATAAAAGCCAAAGAAATCATATTAATAAATAAATTTTTGGGGATACCAATAAAATATATACATTTTTGTTATTATTGTGATAAATAATACCTTTTTCAAAATTATTAAGATTTAAGGGTTTGTTCATATATATAAATGTCACTTATTACAAAATATACTAAAATAATTCAAAATGATTAAAATTTAAGGCTTTCTTTAAATAATAATAAATTTCACTTGCTAAAATAATCTTCAATAATTTATTAATCCACTTAATTCAAAATTGAATATGAAAAGATATAGTGCATTATATTTTATTTTTAAATACATCAAAATTAAAAATAGTTCCTTAAATATGAGGAAGCTTAAAAAAAATTGAACCTAGTCATCAAGTTGGTCCTTGAATAGTGGTTGCTGAATTTATCGAGAATATCTAGAAGATTTTTCAATGGCAAATTAATGAAAACTAGAGGAATTTTAAAATTACAATAAATAATAAAAAATATTATTAAGTCTTTCGATTTAGAGTTTAAGTATTAAAAAATAATTAAGATGAGTTTCTGATTAAGTATTTTTCATTCAATAATTTATAACCAAGTTTGTTATATATAATTAAAGTGAATAGCATATATTCCAATATTTATTATAATTAATATAGCTTTTTTTTTTTCTCCCTTAAGTGAAAGATCTTTGTAGTATAGATGTCATCCCACAGGGACCTAATTAAATAGGTTAGATTTTAAAATCAAATATTAATATTCAAAACAAGTGATTTTTACTTTTTCATTCTTTCCATTGTTGCGTCCTTTTTTCTTCTTTTCTGTACTTTTTTTTTCGTGAAAAAGTTATGTAAAACAAATTTTGATAAAAGCTGTAAAGTTACAACATTCATTTTTTTCCTCCTTCCTTTTCTATTCTTTTTATTTTTCTCTTATTCAATTTCATGTCTTTCGGGTGTGGATTAAATTAATCCCAATTAAAAATTAAGTACTAAGTTGCATTTTAATAAGAACATACAATAAATAATATAATATTAATTGTTTTGTATGTAAGAGTAATACTTGTAACTTGAAAATTCATCAAATTCATAACAACCTTTTCATGTTTTATTTTTCCATCCCTTTGTATCAGTTGAATAAATTTAACAAAATGTTTATAAATTCTATCATCGTCTGTTTAAAATATTTAAAAAAATTTCCAATAATGAATACAATTACTATCACTAATATTTCATTATCAGTGAAATTATATTAACATATAAATAAAAATAAATAGAAGTAAGAATAAGAAGGAAAAATACTCTTGAACATAATTAATAAAACATGTTCTTGATGTTCTTGTATCGACTGGAAATTGTCAATCTTATGCTGTTAATTGCATTTGACGTCTTCTGTGACACTGGATTCAGTCTCCAACAATGGAGGTGAGTTACCTACAAAAGGTACCTCGATGTCTAACTTAGGATTCGGTATAAGACAAGTGAAAGTAATAAATATTATTTAATAATGCGTATTTTTACCTTAAGTGTAGTGTATATTTACAAGATCCTAATATGTTATCGATTTTGGACTTGTATTATGGTAGATTGTAAAATTAATCTCGGTATTAAAATAATATTTCATACCTCTAATGAGATTAATTGCATATCGAAACTTAGAGGTTGATTATCAGAATTTAGACTCATCTATGTTATTAATAGTGAGAAAATATTTAGCTATATCACCCTGTGGAACACTCGTTAATTGGTATCGATAATACAAAACACATTTAAAAAGAAATTTTGCAAATTAAATTAAACTGTACTTGTTTTTACTTATTTATTTAAAATAGACTTTTATTTACTGTTTGCATTCAGAAATTACATCATCATATGAATGGGAAAGAAGAAGAAAAGGAGATACTATAAAGATATATATTTTAATAAATAATGTTCAGACAGTTTATTAGAGAAAACATCTAACATGACATAATTTTTACCAACGAATGATTCCTGTCAATGAATTTTTTAGAAAAAAAATCTTTTGACATCACTGTTTATAAAAAACGTTTACTTTACAATTGTTATTTTTTAATAAAATAATATTTTTCAGTTGTGAGGTGAATGTAAAAAAACAGAAACTAATGTAAACATATATAATGATTCAATTTTTTATTCTGAAGGGTCTCTTTGCAAGGACAAATACTACATTCATAATTTTTACTTAACAGTTTATAATCTTTTAAAATGTGTTCATCTTCTAAAATATAACGTATATCTCAAGTAAAATATTATTTTTTTCTTCAAACTTTTAACAATTGTTACATGAATCAAATGAGCGTTGGATTCTCGTATCCATTCATTTGGAAGCACAAAACTTGGCAGAAAATGATTTAGAAAAGAGAAAGCACACTTTTCGATATACCTTTTCTCTTTTCGTTTACAATTAACTATAAAGAGATAAAAGAAGTAGCAACATCAATCTTCTGAAAGGAAGAAAGCAACTAAAGAGCATAAAAGTAATTCAGATGACAGTAATGTCATTATGTTACTTAAATAATAACTGTCCTTGTAAAAAAACTGATGTAGCTTTTTTATTAAACAAGAACACACTTCATATAACGCAAACAAAAATTATACAAACACACAACCCCAGTTACCATTTCTCTTCATCACTTCTTTTCCTATCAGTGTATATTTTTCTCAACATTTCTTCATCTCACTAGATGTCCAAGAGATATTTTTCCTAACATAAAATTCAAGCACATTTTTTGTTGTTGTTTTTTCTGATAAAATCTGAATTTGGCAAGACTGAAAAAGTTTCCAAAATTGAAGTGACAAAAGCAAAAGAAGCTCTCATGTTCCATGTCCTCGGAAATGCAAACTCAGAATGAAAACGAGCACCCTTTTTCTTGTACAACAATGAGTGAGCAGAGTTGAAAATGATTAGAGATGAAATAAAGGTAGTCTGATGGGAGAAGAGAAGAGAAGAAAGAAGAGAATAGTTCCAAAATCCACAGCATCAATCTTTTCCTTTCCACCTAGTTTCCCAGACGTTTTTCAATGAGCAGCAGAAGATAGCAGACATGAGTTCATGAAAGAAAACCAGAACCCCTAATCAAACAAAACCAAACCAACCAGCATCTGCTGTTACACGTACATTAACATCATACTGAACAACTTTCTCAAAAATTAAGGCTGCTACACACTGTAGTAATTGACACAACACATACATGTATTCATGTAATATAATGTAACATATACATATATGCATGCAGATGTGGATTTGGGTGGGGAATCTAATAATTGTGTATCTCCTTCCCTCCAAAGGCTAGTGGAATAAACAGTGATCTATAAAATATCTAAAGTAAACAGACCTTTCATTTCAGTTCTGAGATCAGATGCAGCTTTTCATTTATACAAACAGCAGGCATGCAAAACCTTGCAAAGAACCAAAAGAGAAGAACAAGTTACAACCATAATCACAGAGCCCTGAGACTTTTCAGTTAAAGGTCATCATCTTCTCTAAATGCCTCTCCTTTTTTCTCCCAAACAGAACAAGATGATGATGCTGTCAACTTTGGAGACATGCTCCTTCATTCGTTTTTAGTTTCATTTTTAGCACATTTTCCTTCTTCTTTTCTCGTTCATCAATGTGAATTTCCCCTTTCTTCTTCAAAAGAAAACTCAACTTTATCTACTTTTCATTGAATGGAATCAGACAAGAGTAACCGAGCCTTTCATTCTTCTTGGAACTCCAAACCTTTTGTTGTATAACGCAACCATCATTTGCAAGCTTGCAAAATTCCCACACTTTTTCATTCCCACTTACCTCTCTTTTCGTTATCATGCATGCTTTAACGACAAACCAAACTTTTGATTAACCAACACAATCTATATCAGAGAACTGCAAAAAATTTACTCAAAGCATGAGAGAGAAATAAAAACTGAACAAAACTTGTTAAGAAGAAACAAATCAAGAATAATAACTTCTAGTGACAGAAATCTCACCTTGTGGAATTTTACTTTTTCATTATTTTCCACACTTTTTTTTTTCTTTTAATTTCAATAATATCATTCTTTTAAAGAGTGTGATGTATTTTTAAAGTGACTTTGGTTAAAATTTGTATTTGGAATAAGTTTTATGGTATTTTTAGCGACGAGTGATTATTTTTTGTTCGTTGTGAAAAATGAATTACAAAATTTAAAAGAAAATATTTATGCATTAAAGAATGTTGAATATAAAAAATATTCTTGTTAATCTTCTCGTACACACTTAAATTAATATCTCTTATCAGCTCTCTTGTACACTCTTAAATGAATATTCTTTTCAACCCTCTCGTAATTCTCTCAAAATTTGCGATTGAAGAAAAATGAAAGTGTTTCAGAGATATGGGATGAGATATGGGGTGCAACTAAGATAATTTAAAAAGATTATGTTGTGTTTTATTTATGATTATTTTAGAAAAAAAAGTTAAAACTAACTTTTTAGAATTAGCATGGAGGTGCATAGGGAAGATACGTGGTGGAGATTAGAATATGTCTTATTTTATTATTCACTTTTCTTTTAAAAAAAGCTGAAATGTTAAACTTCAACTGTCCAAACAAATTGAATACATGGGAGGCATATTTATATATTTTTCGTGAGGCATTTTCTTTAGAATGTAGGATTAATCACTCGTACTACTCTTTTTTTCTCTCCCGTGTTACTTTATTTTTTTTTATTTTTCATATCTGTTGTTTTCATTTTTTAAAAAATATTTATTTAAAAAGCATGTTAAAATCCAGGAACCATTATCACTCGAGAAAATTTGCTTGATGAATAAATGAAGAGGGAAATTGTGGAGCATCCAAAGTGGGCTTACAAGGATGAAGCCCAAATTTGAAGTGCTTTAATCTGGGGGCGAAGACTTCCAACACCCAACATTTTTTAACCTGCACCAACAAAATTTTCAAATTCCAAAAGTGCTCTTTATTTCGGAAATGAAAATTTAAAATGAAAAATAATATATTTCAAAAAAGTAGAGCCAGAAGAGATTATTGTGTTTCAAAAATAAAAATCTAAAAAAAATCAAAATTCTATTTTGGATAAAAAAATTCGAAATTAAAAATAATACATTTCAGAAAAGGAAATCCGGAATGTATTTTGATACCCATTTTTTTAAGGGCACTTTCGTTCTTTCTCCAGGGGAGTGCAGGAAGCAATTGCCTAATCTGGGAATAGCAATGGCCCATGAGTAAGTCTTCCATGCCCGTATTTAAAAGCTTAGATAACTCTTTTTCTTAAATTACTAATTTTGTTTTGCATAAACAATAAAACATGAGACAGAATAAAGGAAGATATTTATGATTACATTATTTTGATCTTTATATATATATATATATATATATATATATATATATATATATATATATATTACAAAGACTTTACATAGGTGCTTACATTTCAATTAAAACATTATCTTAAAAATAACTTTTAAAATTACGTTTCAATTCAAATATTTTGTTCTTATGTTAAAATTACTTTTTCAAAACAAGTAAAAGCATGATTCAATACAAAAGTCTGTACTTTCTTCATTTTTTATATCTAAAATTATGTTATATGTGATTAAAATATTAAATTATTTTAACATTTTTTTAATTTCAAAGTTATTGTAGTTTAATACACAAAAATTTATTAAAAAATTATTTTATTCGACTACCTCAAAGAACTTAGTCTAGGCCTGCATACTCTACTGGAACTGAAAGAGTTTTGTTTGCAGAAGATATTTCAACCACTAATCATATACTCTCATTATTAACTAGTATAGTAGTATTTAATCAAAGGTCCAGAATTTGCAGTATAATAGTTGTAATGGTCCAGAATATAGGTTTTAAGACATTAGCAAAACATTATAGGTTTACAAAAAAAGAAAAATCTCCATTAACACATAATAATGTGGCATAGAAACTTCTAAATTTAAAATCTTAAATTACAAAAGTAAACCAGAAGAAGATGTTCTTAAAAATGTTTAAAGATGTCTTTTTATCACAATGGAGAATGCATTGATCACAAGCAATATAGGTAATATAAGAAGTATTCGAATCATTTTGGTGATTAAGTTCTGTTAAGTATAGGTATAAATCAAGAACGAAAGATAGGCAATGAATAAAAACAATGTTTCTTCAAAACATGTTCATTAAACATTCAAAATCACTTCACATAAATAACATCCTGAAACATTCACCAAAGTTTATACCGTGATTCAAAACTTTTTGTTCTGCAACAATACAACAGTAATATGTTATCCCATCATGAAAAGGGTTTAAGCCAAAAACAACACATCAATACCAAAAGAATGATTTGAACGAAGTGCAATTACAATAACTGCATTAAAGTTAACCTAAACTATTTTTGAACAAAAACAATAAACCCTGCTATACAACATTTGCCCCAAAACACATCGATTTACTCTATTTGATGTAAATTCAATTAAAAAAACTGAAAAGATTGCATTAGATCAGACAACAGCTACTGCAAAAACCATTTCCCAAACACATGTCAGTCGTGATAACGTCAACCATTCGTAGTTCGTGCTTTTCTTGTAAAGAGTGACAAATAATAAATGTTCATTCAAAATCATTAAACACCAGCAGAAAATATAAATTATCACACAGAACATAGTGAACCCAATCTTTCATAACAAAGTCTTCTCAGAATTCTACTCAACCAGCAATAATTCAACATGCAACATAACAAAATTTAGGTCCATAACAAAATGACAGCACAGCTAGATCTGATCTCTGTTGGCAGATTTGTAATAAGATCACATGAACATCTGATTGTCAAAAGAGAAACAAAACCCCACACACCTATTCTACTAATTAAAATTCATAGTTCCAAACATAAACCACTGAAACCCTAAACCATCTTGAAATAAAAAACTTAAAGCAATTCATAAACATAAAACCCTAAAACAAACTTCAACGACCACCACCATTAGTTGGGCATTCTCTGGCAAAGTGCCCAGACTCCCCACAGTTGTAGCAGCTTCCACCGCCGCCGCCTCCACCGCCTCCTCCATACCTTCCTCCTCCACCGCCGCCGCCACCATATCTACCTCCTCCACCTCCACCGCCGCCGTACCTGTCTCCGCCTCCGCTGCCTCCCTGGAAGCAATCCCTAGCTAGGTGACCGGACTCTCCGCAGTTGTAGCAAGCACCGCCGCCGCCACCTCCACCTCGTCCACCACCACCACCATAGCCACCGCCTCCACCATATCCGCCGCCGTAGCCACCGCCACCGCCACCACGTCCACCACCGTAGCTTCGGCCTCCATCTCCACCACCACGACGGGTTCCCTGGACGCTGGCACCGTCAGGACCGGTGACATCGACCGCCTTGGCGCGTCCGTCACTGTCAGATTCAATGGCAAACTCAACGGACTCTCCCTCAGCAAGGCTTCGGAAACCGTCAGATTTGATCTGCGATTGATGAACGAAAAGATCCTCGGAACCATCATCGGGGGTTATGAACCCAAACCCCTTCTGATCGTTGAACCATTTCACCTTCCCACTCGCTCTTGCACTCATTTTGTGTTCCTTCGTCACAAACCCTCAACACCCAAACCCACTCTATTCAGGGTTTCTTCCAAGGGAAAGAGTCCTTTATATAACTACTTTTTTATTGGGCTTTTTTCATTGTGGGCCACGCCTTTTCTTCTCTTTTACTTATTTCAAACTCACTATTACAATTCCATTGACCAAAAACCCTTACTCGCTATTACAATTCTGCTCATCCTGTGGTCAGGGGACGCTGCCTTTCCTCACCCTCCCCCATCCACCGTTGGATCATCCTTCTCTCAAAGTTGACTGGTCAACATCTTTTCTTTCTTTCATTTTTGTATGACTATTTTTTATTTTTTATTCTTTTTCATTTATTCTTTTCGTTTTCACCTTTCCCTAAAATATCTTCTATGCCGTTACCACATGCCAGCACAACACTCTTGAAAAACAAAATACTCTCTTAAAACTCAAAAACGTTTCACTAACTTCATTTATTTCCCATTATACTCACTCTCTTCTCTAATTGTTACCGTTATACATTTTTTTAAAATTTAAATTCATTTTGTTATCATAAATTATCCTCTTTCTCATCTATCTCTTCAATTTCTTTTTATTTCTTATACAAAATAGTGCCTCTTTTAGTTGTTTTAAAGATTTAGTGCATTTTAAAAAATAATATATTTATTAAAAAAGAAAATATTTTAATGTAATTCTTGTTATTAATATTGTATATGATAGCGAATTTACATTACAATCATTTTCAAAATTTATATTTTATAGTAATCGTTACAACTAATTGAAATCAATCAATTAATTAAATTTTTAATTCTTTCATCAAATAATAAATGCAGTTTAAGGCTTTTTGAAAAATAATAAATGTTTTTTTGAAGTAACTACTCTCCTGTTTTGCATAAAAGTATTATAATAAAATTATTTAAAAGCATGTATATTTATTATTGTTTTATTCTTTTTAAAATATCTCCAAGTTTAAGAAGTCCTCGAGCTATTATATATCAAACAAATAAATAATTTATATTAATAATATTTAGTTTGCACATTCTTATGAAAAAAAAAATGGACTTATTAAGTTTAATGTTGGTTATAAATTTTAATACATTCAATCGAGTTTTTATTAAAAAAATATATATCTAAACAAATAATTTTTTTAATTAAATGTTTATTGTCAACTTAGATGATATGATCACTTGATTTTGCTAAATTTCGTGAAGAAAAATAAAGTTATAAAAACTTCAATTATTCTGATAAAATGTCATTATTCTATGTCGTTCATTTGATTTTTATTTTAATATTTAATTTATAAAATAAAACATCATATTTTTAATAAAACTAGATAATTAAGATTTAAGAACTTTATTTTTTTAATTATTCAAGTTCTTAACGTTATGTTTGAAAATACAAAATAAAACTGTTATTTTCTCCTGATTCACGTAAGAAATTGAATTAAAAATATAAGGATTTTGAAAATTTATTTTAAAAAATTATTAGAGACTAATGTCTAAATTTATGATAAATTTAAAATTCAAGTAAGTTGTTTTTATTTTACATGTAGAGAAACATAATTAATAACAAAGTAATGGTCAATTAAATTGATAACAAATTCAAATAAAATAAAATAATAATTACTCAATTAAAAAATATAAAAAAAATTGAGTACTTATAAAAAAAAATTAACAAAATTTTAATTCAAAATAATCAAATTTACAATATATTTAAAACTTAATTATGCCTAATACTTGTAGATATATATTTATGTTTATTGTATTAATAATGCTCATTTAGTTTTTTATATAAATAACTTTGATTACCATGATTATTAAAATATCTTATATTATATATATATATATATATATATATATATATATATATATTAATGATATTCACATCACAATAAAAAAATATTAGAATAAAAATTAAATTCTAAAAACTTTACAACAAAGGAACTTGAACATTTTATGACCATTGATTCAAACATAAATATTTTAATTGTTTGATTTAGTAAGATTCAATTAACTTAAATACAATTAACCAAATTTTACATATTTTACATTAATAATATTCTTGACATAGATAATATTATTATAATAATAAATAATATTTTTTTCAAATAAATTTAATTAGTGTGTTTATTGAATATAATTCATTTATTATATGTGGTAATTCAAATAGGCAGTTATTAAATGTATAACTTTTTTATCGAAATCTATACATATAATAATATTAAATAAAACTTAACTACTTAAAACTTTACATGTATATAATTTGTTTCAGTATGTTTCTTTCCTATGCAACTCTTTAGTCGTTAAAAAAATAAATACATAGACATTATTTCTCCAAAACGTTAACTATATATATATTTTTTATTTTCTACGTTGCGTTGGTTTTAAATATGTTAGAATACTAAAATAACAATTATGTTTTTTAATGGACCAGTTTCTGTAAGTATTTTTAAGGGAAAAATAATTATTTCAAATTAATTTATTAAATCTATATAATACTTTTAAAATTGGGAAAACTGTAAATAATAAATAATATAACAACAGCTTCAAATATTATTTCAATAGTAACATTGATTATTTTATTGTAAATTAAATAATAATAGTAGTAGCAGTACCGTAAAGAGTAAATATGCGTGTTAAATTTTATTAAAAGGAATACAAAAAAAAATATTAGTTTAATTAAAAAAAAATGCCTTTTCACCTTTCCCTAAAATATCTTCTATGCCGTTTCGATATCAGCACAACATTATTGAAAGAGAAAAAAGAGAGTCTGTATCTTCAGTGGATCAGTTAACTGAACTATATTAGATATAATATAAATTCGAATATTGAGTTACTGTTTTTATTACTAGCTTAATCCTTTTTAATTGGCTATTATTGAATAACTTATTTTTTTAGCATTTTATAATGTTTATTTTAAATTCAGTTTTAAAAATGTTTTAGTTAGATGGTAATATTTTATAGTTATATTTTTATATAAAAATATACTAAACATATATATTTTGAACAAATGTGTACAATACACATATTGAAAATTTATTATAGCAACTGAAACTATAACCACTGTAAAAATAGAATCAATTTTTTAAAAAAATTAATTAATTATTATATTGGTTAAACTAAATACTATTTTAAAGATTTTTTTTTTAAATTAATTTTTATTATTAATAAATAGTTTCTGAATTTGTATCTAATTAACTACAAAATTTAAAATCTAAATAATTGGTAATTAAAATCTTAGTTGCTAATTAAATACCAATTTAAAAATTATTTATCAATAGTAAAAATTAATTTAGAAATCAATAATTTTTTTAAGTCTATAAAATATTTCTAATTTAGTAATTATAATAACTAATTATTTTTTTTCTAAAATTAATTTTTATTTAGTGAACTTCTTAACTATTTCATCAAAATTTTAACATTATAATAGTAAATTGAATGTAATTGAATTTAAGAAAAATAAATTAGTCGTGTTAATTTTTTATCTGTATAATTTTAATCTCAAATTGCATATTTAGCTGGGATGGTTTTGAAAAAAATAAAGGATAAAATTACAAGTTATGTTTAGTGTGTAAATATATATAACTACTTGAAAGTTTATTGTCTTTTGCATTCTCTCTAATTTAAAAAAAAATTGAGACCCTTCCAAAACTTTTGTGTGTCTAAGATTCACACTTTTAAAAGCATGTAGAAATATAATTTATGTGACAAATTTGAATGGATTAAAATTTTGTTCAGAATATATTTTCTACTCTCTTGTATCACAAATTATTACTTTTAGTGGATTTGTATGTATATAGTTTTGTACAAGCCAAAGTCTTATATGTTCTGTTTGGTTTTTAAATCAAAATTGTTAAAACACAAGTTAGGAGCTTAATAACTTTTATTCAACTTTTGGATTTTTTTAATGATTACATAATTAAAGGTAGGAAAAAACTAAGTTATTTATTTGGTATAAATATATGACTTGTTGAGATTGCCTTCTTTTCTCACAACAATTTAATACGAGGTTCTAACTATAAATAATATGTTTGGTAGATATTTATACATTTTAAAATCTTAATTTCCAACATGTGTTAAGAGATGAGAAAATAAGTTAATTTAATTTGTTTTTATCATTGTATCGATTTGTTATTGATTTTACCTTCAAGGTTATACAGATTGAAATTAGTAATCTCCTTTAGCGTGTGGGTTGGTCCATCACTTTTTTAATTTTTTGTTTTTTTTTATAATTATTTTGTTTTAGATTTTTTTACTTTGTTATAATTATTGATATCGTCTTTTGGACAATAAAAATGCAAAGAAGAGTAATAAAATTGAATCAAATTTTAATATTATAGTCATAGAAATTTAATGTATAATAAAATAAAGTAAATGACAACGATACTAAATTAAAATGGTGTATAAATAAATTTATGTAAAAAAAAAATTATATAAAACATTGACCATTACCAATTTTAATTTTCAAAACATGAGATTTCTCCTTAATACTTATCTTAGTCATATATATATATTAACTTGTTGAAATAGGTATAGTTGTAAAATTTTACTTTTTCTCTTTAATTATGCAAAATTTCCATAAATTAGTGATGCAATGATTTTTTGTCTTAGTATATTGATATTTCTGTTCCTACTAGGGAGATGAGACCCATAAAATTATTGAAGTCTTCTTCTTTTCCTTCGGTCGGTCAGGTAGCTGAGTGATGAGCTGGGGTTCTTCTCATCCTCCTGCTTCTCCTTCAACACTCAGTCTCGGGTGAACACCGGATGGTGGGGGTACCTACGAAGGCACTCTGACGCTCAAGTCAGTAAGGCGGGTGGTCAGCTTTCAGGTAGGTGAACAGTAATAAATGACGTACCTTACTCCTTGGAATGCGTGCTATTTATATTATTCTAATGGGCCTACATTGTTGGGTCCGTTTATCGAGGTGGATACCGCTTAAGGTTGCATTACCTAATTCTTGATGATGGATTAACTTCACTAATCTTGGTTTGAGCGTTAACTGTAGTAGGGGTCGGCCGTCAGCCAAATTCCCATGGTATGGGTTGGCCATCAGCCAAATCCCAGTGGTCTCGGCCAAGTCTTCTAAGGTCTCAGCCGGGTGGGTCATCGACCTCGTCATCTCGGCCACATCTCTTAAGTTTCAGTCAGGTCCCCCTAGTCTCGGTCAAGTAGGCTCGACCTCGGACAGTCAGGTGGACCTCGGCCTCACCCATACCGATACAATTTCTTATAACATATAATCCAATTTCACTTAGTAAATTCATAAAAAAATGAAATGTTATTATTTACTTATGTTTAAATTACTTTAATATGCATACTTCTAACTTAATTTAATGGATTTATGTATATAATTTGAATTTTTTTCTCTAATGCTTATCAAGAATTTGAGCTTTATGATTGAATGTTGTAGATTGACTTGAATGATAATTAATTACGCGGGTCCATTCAAAATTCAATGAATAAAGTATTATAAAAATAAGTGTCCAAATTTCATTAACTTTTAAAAGTCTTACATGGATATTGCTTGGGTGCATGTAACGAATTATTCTTAACGTTGTAGACATAAATCTTGAATAAGCTGTTAGTACTTGGCAACGTGGTCAATACGTATCTTATCTAAATTAAACTTTTATTGAAATTGAGTGTTATTCATAAAATGATTATGAGTGTATGCTTGGTTGTAAAATGAAAGATGATGATAAAATTGATTTGATGTATATTTTAATACGTGAAAAATTTAAATTCTTAATATGTTTTTTTTATCAAATAGTAACTTAATTTCTTTATTTTTTTTATTAAGCTTTTTATATGGTACAAGACACTGAATACTGATAAGTATAATTACTTGTAAGTGGGCCTAGTACATCTGGGCCCATCAAGAACCTATCCACTAAATTTCATGTGATGAACAATGACTCCAAACATGACCTTTGCATAGGTTTATAAGTTTATTAAATATATCATATTTGATGAAGATAAAACTTAACAACAATTATAATTACAATATAAGTTTATTAAATATATCATATTTTGATGAAGATAAAACTTAACAACAATTATAATTACAATAGGCTGTAAATCCCACATCGATTATAGATTATGAAATTTTTAATATATAAATGATTATAAATCTTATTTTTAAGTTGATTTTATAAGATCAAGTTAAACTTAAAATTCGTTTTTCTAATGTAATATCAAAAATTATTTTGAACATATTTTAATAAGTATATGTTAAATTTACCAGGTCATTTGTAATCGGATTACTCATCATATATAATCACACATACAGCATATCTTAACGAGTATTTGTTGAATTTATCAGATCATTCGCTATCGAATCGTTATCGAACTACTCGTAATATAGAATCTCAATCGAACGAAAAAAGAATAAATGTTTAAACAGGTATGAAATAAGGATTACTAATGGAAAAACAAAGAGGGAATAAAAAACTATGATGGTGATGATATAAAAAGTATGTATGAGTTGCGTGAGGAAGTGTTATGTGAAATGAAGATTTGCCCCAAGAGTTGAGCTTGGCCTACCCTCCTGAAACAAGAACTGTTGATGTTTTGTCTTGTTTTTGGTGGAGAGGCTAACCCTAATTTGAGTTTTTCAGAAAATAGTATATGATGAGGATGCCCCCACTCACTTCAAAAGAAAACTGTACAACTGTGTTTGTCGGTATCATTTTATAATATAATTCACAACTCTGCTTCAATTCTCACCTTTCACAAATTCCAATTCATTTGTCTTCTTCATGTAACATACAATTTTACAATATCTTAGATTAATTATTGTAATTGAGACAGTGTCTCTGTTTTAAATTTGATACCTTATTTCGATTTTATCCTTAAAAATGTTTTGGTAAATTAAAAAAAAATATAAATTTTTTTTATCTCAACTCCAAGTAATATAAAACTATATTAACAATACCATAATACCGGAATGCATGTCAAAAATAACCATTGATTTAGTATCTAATATGATATCATACTAATATAATTAAATTTTAATTGAAATGATGTAAAAATAATATAAATTACTTATTTTTTAAAAATATTTATTTATGTATCAGTTGGGACTGAAAGATCGAATGGAAGTCTAATGTCTAACCGTCATTGTATCCTAAGAAGATTAACAACATTAATTAATAATTAAACACTAAAAAGATTAACAATATTAATTAATAATTAAATATTAAGTAATGCATTTTTAATTACGGTTCATATTCTTAATCTTATCCAATAATAAAAGATCTATGATAATTATATAAATAGACACGAATTTCAAAAATTATCGATATCTTACTTGAACACCTTTGCAGATATCATTCGCGTTCAGAGTTTACAAAGACAAAAAATAGAGAGGGGAACGCAAAAAATTCATTCGAAGAGAAAAAGAAAAGACCAACGAAAAAAAAAAAGACAACCGTTCTTTTAATTTCAATTACTATCGAAAACAATCTATTTTAATAATTAAAAAAATATATATATAAGAAAAAATCTCAGTTTTGGTTTGAAGAGAGGGAGGTCTAATAGCTAGTTCATTTTTATTTTGACTTCAAAATTTGCAGGTCATACAGTATAGAACTATTGTATTTAATACGTGGCCTTTATGTATTATTAATCATTCTAATTGTTCAAAAAATTTCAGCAACTTAAAATAAAAAACTAATTCTTTAGTTTTAGCTATTTAAGTTTCTTTCTTATATATTTAAGAAAATAATCTTATTTAAAATACAAACAATAAATATAAACACTCAAAATAAAGCATATCTTTTCAGATCTCTTTCTGACCGCTGGAACAGATGCGTGAGAGAAAGGATGTTGTCGCTTCCCTACCCTTTCTTAGGAACACGTTGATTAGACCGAACATTTCTTTTAACATGTCACAAAATTATATTTTCATGTTACAAAATGAATATTTTAGAATATGCTTTCAACAAGTCACAGATTTTCATAGACGAAGACAAACTATTAACAAATGGATCAACTTCCAGTGTCCAAAATCATCAACACTGCAAAAAAGAAGAAGGAAGTGTTCCTAAATGCCACTACTTAGAAGAAGAAAGGAGAAAATGGTCAATAAAAATCTTGTACATAACTACCAACATTGATCCGTTTCCCATTTCCTCCCACTTCCTCCAGCGCAGGAAAATGAGTGATTTCTTCCTGCCATGGAAGCCATGTTTGCTGATCTTCTGTATCTGTAGATTTCTGTGTCATATTGAGCTCTCTTTTCTGGGTCAGACAACGTTGAGTAAGCTGAATGGATTATCATGAATTGGTGAGCTGAGCTTTCCTTCTGATTCATGGCCACAACATCAGGATGGTATGTTCTTGCTAGCTTTCTGTAAGCAGCCTTTATTTCCACGCAGCTTGCACCGATTGAAATTCCAAGCACATCATAGAGGGAAGCCATTTCTGTGGTACAAGAACAGTGTCCTCTGTTCTCAGTTGTTAAGTGGTACAAGAACAGGGTTCTCTGTTTTCAGTTGTTAACTGGTACAAGAACAGGGTCCTCTGTTCTCAGTTGTTAAGTGGGAACAATTTTTCTAGAAAAATTCGCACTTTTCACTTTGGAGGATTAGATATCAGTGGACAAAAACTGGGGTTGGATCAAGGGTTCAAAAGAAAAAAAGTGGAAGTGTTGGGTAGGAAGGAGATTGAAGATTGTTGGGGCTTGAGTTGAGAAGACTGATATGGTTAGTCTGTTTATATAGAACACATGAAGAGCACTAGTGTTGTGTATCCAAATGAAAATTGAAAATTTATGTGATAACAAAAGTGTACGTATACATGTGAATACGGAACATGGATGAGGTTGTAGGAGTCAATGTTCTGAAAAGTTTGTTTATCCGTTGGATCATGTTCTTTGCTGAGTCATCAAACTGTTCAAAGGGATAGACTTACCATTTTGTTGTGTGGTCCTAACTTTCTTTACTCCCACTTACAGTATGCGTTTGATTTTACATTGTTTTTAGCTTGGTGTTGAATATTTGCAGTTGATGAGGTCACACTAAGCTTCAAATCTACAAGCCTTGATACCAAAGTGAGGAAAGCTATGTGACCTATAGAGGGAAAAAAGGGTTAACAGATCAACTGTCTGGTGAATATTTGTTAAACATTCAGTGAATGGAGATAGTGTGTTCAATGACAGGTCCAATTCTATGGTGCCAACAAGGTACATGTGCTTATTTTCTTTTCAATAGATGCTTCATAACACCTACACTCCTCTAGGGAAAGAGGTACAAGCAAAATCATCTTTTTGAGCATTACAACTAGTATATGGAGTATATATTGTTACTCAAGTGGCCCATCAAACCTCGTCACACACATTATTTAAAGGTAGAACACAGTTCGACCACACAAAGAGCATTTGGTTGATGAGATTAAAGTGCTAACAAGTGTCTTCCATATATTCCATATATTATGTTACAAAAATGTTAACCTATTAAAGGATATAGAAGGATTTAATATTAATTGTGACTTTTATAATTATTAATTGTTTTTTTTATGGAGTGAATAATCTTTATTTTGTTTTTGTCTATTATGATTCTAGTATTTATTTGATTGATTATTTCATTATCTAGTTAGACCTATAATGAGTGTACTGCTGATATATATTCAGACTATTTGTTTTGATCTCAATAGAATAATATAAAAGATATTCATTCTCATATCATTTATCTTTCTTTTACTCTTTTGTTTGTTAATCTCTATTCTATTTTATATCATAACCTAATATTAATTTAATGTTGAGATTAGTCTGACAACTTGTTATAATCAAAGTTCTAACAAACATCTTCCATATATTTCATATAATATGACTAAATGTTAATATAATGTCAAGATTATTCTGGTTCAAAATTAGAAACTCACTACAATGTTATAAATATATATTCAGTCAAGTTATTAATATTTTAATCATCAAATATCGAATTCTAACTTGAACGTTACATTGTCTTTGTCTTTTGTAAGTACTACACCTCTCATCAAGATCAAGACTGAAACTGTCAGTATTATTTTGGAGAACAACTTCTTTCTAACCTAATCCGTGAAAAAAACTTCACCTCTTATCAAGATCAAGACCAAAACCACTAGTAGTTATTTTAGAGAACAACTTCTTCTTCCTTAATCCGAGAAAAAATAATAAGTAAAAAAAAATAAAGATAATATTCTTTATTGAATAAATAAGAAAGAGGAATTGAAACCCTAAAAAAATAATAAGTAAAAAAATATAAAGATAATATTCTTTATTGAATAAATAAAGAAAGAGGAATTGAAACCCTAGTTTTCAATTAAATTAAAGTTTCTCAAATATACACATAATTTTCAGCTATACTGTCTAAAGACTTTGTCCGGTTTAACTTTTTAATAGATTTTTCGTATTCAAAGTGCCATCATATGAATTTAAACTTTATATCACTTGATTACAAAGTTTATTATTTTAATTTTATAATTCATGTCATTTATATATTATGATGAACGCCTTACTAAACCAGTGACATCACCTTCAAATTATAGTCCAAAAATTATAAAAACGTGCCTATTTTCCTTTTCATCCCATCGCGTAATAAGGATTCGTGTTCATCTATGCGTATCAGACTAGATAAAAATGATTTTAAATGTAATTTATAAATATTTTATTATGCTTAGAATTAATTAAAACTTTAAATATAGGTTTCACCAAAAACATTAAATAAGGTTTAATGGTCACACAGTATTTATAATACATAAAATTCGAATTGGATAAAAAAAATTAACAAGGATGTATTTTTCTCTCTAAATATTGATTAAATAAACTGAAAAATAAACTCATATTTCAATTGATAATTAGGACAAAAAATCATTAATTTAATTTGATGTACAAGCTCAGAAAACATGTGTCGTAAAATAAAAATACATAGATAAAATAGCATGTGAAAATGATCATATTCTAAAAAATGAAAATTTGAATTTTTATAGAGGTAGATTAAATTATGTTTTTATGATATTTATATTTATTCATAAATTTATGGAATTTTCTTGTAAATTACTTTTTATATTTCACAAATTAGAAAATATTTTTTAAAAAAAGAAACAGAAAAATAATTTATGTTGACATAAAAATTCATAAAACATATGTTAAAAGATAAAGAATATATAAATTAAACAGTTTGTGGACATTTTTAATTTAATTTATTTATTAAAAATGTCTTGGTACTTCTTTGGTTTTGGATGAGAATACTATGAGAAAGAAAAGGGGTATGTTTGCTAGAGTACTGGTGGATATTGATATGTTGTCCCCTCTTCCTGATCATCTCTGGGTTGAACGCTCAGACTTTACCT
>Ga0123342_1000294_pt1 | contig 73974 bp, 36 predicted proteins | sample Turbeawhitnodule_FD_89960 | JGI IMG/M metagenome (GOLD analysis project Ga0123342, IMG submission 89960) | Root nodule microbial communities of legume samples collected from Mexico - Turtle bean Mexico white nodule | ecosystem: Host-associated > Plants > Roots > Nodule | place: Mexico: Nepantla... | reverse complement strand
CAATCATGAATCTGTCTACCCTGCACAAATCCATATTGATTAGGAGAAATGATTCTAGCAGCCACAAGTGCAAGCCTATCCGCCAGTATCTTGGAAATAATCTTAAACTTGAAATTAGCAACATGGTTTTTTTTCATTATAAGAACCTTTTGTATTAAGTAAGTATGAGTTATAAGTATACATAATATTTAATTTTTTAAATTATATATATGAAGATACTGTACATATCATGTTTTTGTTTACAATTATTAAAACATTATTGATTTATCATGTAATTTAAATGTATTTTTAGCATTAGAATAAAATATTTTTAATTAAATAAAAATATAATTAAGAGAACGAAACTTCGACTTTTTTTTTTCATTTTCACACTTTGTTTATGTAAGAGTTGAAATTGTGAGAAAAAAATGTAAAAAAAAGTAAGAAATAAAGGGAATAAAAAATGGTTGAATATGTTTTTCGTTCATCTACTCTAATATGAAACTGGTTTTCATCTTTTGTTCAAACTTTAGGCCACCCAGATGTTTATAATATGAAAATGATTAAGATAATTCATTTTGATTCAGTTTAAGGTTGGAAGAAAGTAATTATAGTGAGTATCACTTTTCAATCAAAACAATAACAATTTTTTTTTAAAAAAAATTAACCATCATTTTACCTACATAATCACCAATTTCAATCATTTTTATAGACTACATGTATTTGAATGATTTAAAGTTAGAACCAAAGACGAAAATAAATATTGTGTTATAATACTAGGACGAAAAATATATTTATTCGGATTATTTTGACTTATTTAGTTGTACTTAAAACTCAAATAATTTCATAAAAGAATATAAAACTAAAACAAATAAGAAACAGTTAATGTTTTATTTTTAAAATATCTTAAATCATTAGTTCTTTTAATAAAAAAAAAATTAATTTGAAGAAGTAATAAGTTAAGTATTTGGTCGTAGGATAGCATGAATGAAGCCGTGTTCTGACGTCCAATCTTCCATTTCATTTCATGCCGCATTAGAGGGAATAAGTTGTTCATCTGAGACCTACTAATTTTTTTTTAATGTCTTAATATAAGTGTGTGAAATAATTTAAAAGGTATAATTTAAAATTTTAATTTATATTTAAGTTATAAATTATTTAATTTATATATTATGTGATGTCGTGATTAAGTGAATGGGTGGGAAAAATTTAATTTATATATTATGTGATGTAAAGAATATTTATTGAAGTTTGTGAATAACTAGATAATTATCATATAATTTTTATTTTTTTAAAATATTTAAAATATAAGTTTATAAATTTATTATTATTTTTAACACTGTTTAAGAGAATGAAATGAGGTTTACGTAGATTTTAGTTAATTAAAATTTCATATATTATTTTCAATATAATTAAATAATTATTTATAAAAAAGAATATGAGTTAACGTTGTGGTAACATGAAAGACGTAATAAACAAATTCTGTTATAATAGAAAATTTAGTATTAAATTTGTAAAAATATTTAAAAAATAATTTTAAATGCAATAAAAGAATATTAGAAAGAGTTACGTTCTTAAAGAACATAATTTCCATTTTTAAAGATCAAGCTAAAAAAACATAAATATAAAAAAACTATCAAAGAATACGATATTCTTATTCTTTTTAAAGATAATGTTTGAAATTATCTAAATTTAAATAATTAATTTTATTTTATAAATTTATACGATATTATTATTTTTTAAAACTTATTTATTAAAACAATATATCATCATAATAAATAAATATTATATATTTTCTTACAACAATAAAATAATAATAATAATAATCTTACAATAACAACTTTAATTCAAAATCATTAATCTAGTTTAAACAAAACTAAAAGAAATTACAAAATTTATAATAACACTGTCATTATAATTGATTATAGTTTGTATGTTTGAAAACTGCTGAATGAATCGATTATGAATGTCACAACAAATAGAATATAATTGATTATATTTAAAATGCTAAAAATTACTTAATTATCATATTGTCACATCAATTAATTATACTCATTAAGCTAAAAACTACTTAGTCGATTATAATTATCACATCAAATGATGCATGATGCATAATTGATTATGCTCCCATCTCAAATAATGCATAATTGATTATACTCTAGTTTTGTGCATCTCATAATAAAAATAATATAAAATTGAAAAAAAATTAAAATGCATAACCAAACATTCTGCTATTGGTTTACTTAATAATTCTCTAAATGGATTTGTACTTGTTCCAGTATGTTATTAGTACTTGGTAGTATTGAGTTTTTATTTTTCTATTTTAATTTACCACTTTCATAAGTAATAGTATAAAATATTATTATTGACTTAAAGTTTCAAAATTCAAAATTTATAATTGACCTTTAGTTGCTGCTACCGTTATTTATAATCAAATATAAATTATATAAATATCTGTGCATGACTTGTTAAGAGTTAGATATACAAATATCATAGATACATATTTTTATTTCAAGAAGAAAAAAAAGTCACCTTACATAGAACGAATTACTTTTATTAATATTTCTATTAAAACTCAATTTCACCCATCATTTATTCTCACATAATTTTTTTTTCATAATACTAGAAATAACAAATTAAACTCTTCTAATATATAACAACACAGAACTAACATCCTAGTATAATTGAATTAAACATGTTAATTTTTCGATCTCCAATTAAATATTCCTAAATGAATTAAAAAATAAAAATAATTAAACCAAGTATTTTTCTTTTATACGGCAGCTATCTGAATATAATTAAGTGCACTTGACTTGACTAACATGTCTAAAACTTTTAACCATCAAATATTTAAAAAATCAAACAGAAACTGAAAGTGACCACAATGATAATGAAAATGATTTTGCCTTTTTTTCCTTCCTTCAAAGTATTAAAAAGCATTTTTCCTACATAATATTCGAAGGATTTGAAGCCAAACACTGTGTTGGTCGTCATTGTTGTCTCACACACATCAGCACCATTTCTGGTCAAACATCATTGATTGACTTTCTTTATTTCTCAAGAGCAGCCATATATATAATATTGAAAAAAAAAAATCATAGCATATATATAGTTTATGATTTTAACAATCTTAATTAAATTAACAATCCACGTATTTATCTTGAAAAACAACTGATAAATTAGATATTAAAACATTTCATCGTATATAAATAGAATAAGTAGATACAAACTTCTATAATATGAGATTAAATTAGATTTAAATTCACTTATAATATCAGAACCATTTAAAATCTATCTTATCGTATCAGAGTCATTATCGGATACTATAAATTATTTCACGTCGTAGAGTTTCTCACTTCTATATTTGATGAATTGCGAAGACAAGTTCAAACACAATCTATTCACTCTCATCTTCAAAGTGAAGCTATTCAAAGCAAGAAAATGGAGTTACTATTTCCTAAGGCAACCTACGGTGGCATAAAGAGGTGGCTGAGACGGCAGCGCTACCGGCGTCTACACGGTGGCGCCGCCACCGGAAGAAGGAAGATGGCGATGATCCAATTGAAAGGTCCACGCAGGCATTGGAGGGTGAGAAGGATTGGAAGGCTTAGATGGGTGATGAGATCACCATTGAAGATGTTGGCAAAGCTGAAGAGTGTTTATATGAAGTTGATGTTGGGGATGGCAAAGAACACAGGTGCTATAAACAGTGATAAGATTTTTGGTGTTAAAGGGATTCCAAAGCCTCGTGAAGTGTCTTATGCAAGGGATGCCTTTGAGGCCAGAATCATTTTTGAGATTTCTAAGACATTTGTGCCTTCCTATGAACTTCATTCCATGTAATTCTAAGACTTTTTTTTTTTTTGGGATAAATAACTCCCAACCCCATCATTCTTTGCCCCCTCAATTTTACATTTAAGACCCAAATAATAGTGGATTAATACCAGGTAAATTATCTCTCGAGTTATGTATTTTACTATTTTTTATTAATTATGAAAAGTCAATTTCATTTTTTTAAATTTAAATGATCATATATAAAGTATAACCTTATCATTTTATTGTACTCTTACATCTTACATCTTTCTTCGAACACTTCCATATTGTCCTAATGTTTGAGAGAATAGTTCCATAATTTAATCAGGAAAAGGTTGATGAGAATATTCGTTATATTTAATATTTTTCGGTGTGAATATTTTTTTTTTAGTTTTGTACTTTATCTTTACACCTAATTGGTATTTTTTTTTTGGGTTTTGTAACTTTCAAAAAATGAAAAAAAAAAGTGAATGAAAAGACAACCACCACCCAGAAACACTAGAAACTTACTTCAACCAACAAAGTTCACCACTAGCTACCACCAACCACTACTTCGAACCACCGATACTTGAAAATAATGAAGAATACATCACATTTTCCACCATATTAAGAAAGATAATATTAAAATTAAAAAAAGAGAGTATGAAAATATATAGACAACTAGAAGCAACCATCAATAAAGGAAACAATGAAAAACATCATACTCTTCACCATATTAAAAAAGGTATTGTTGGAATTAAAAAAAAAAATGAAAATACATAGAAAAGGTATGTTGGTGCTATGAGAATTTGACATAATAACATGTGTTGATAAAATCAAAATTTACTTATTTTATAAGGTGTAAAAATAATAGTTTTGAATTTTGAAAGATGAAAGACAATTTCTCTATTATAAAAACTAAAACGAAAATAATCTATGAATAAATTAAAAAAAAAAAGGTGATTTTTAGGTATCTTGGGCCCGTGTAGTAACAAAATTTCATACCCAAACCTACGACTTGCAGAATCCTATCCAAACGCAGCCGCAGCAGGGAACACTGAGCAGAGCGTAGCAAAGCAATGGAAACCAAAGCTGATGCTGAATCTTTCTGGACTTGGAATGCCAACACCCGCAACAAGAACACCGACCAAAAACAATTTTCGGTTACCAAGTTCCTAGGAAACAACAGCAAAGCACCCAAAGCTCAAACATCAGTGTTGGGTCCTGGCTTCGGAGCTGGCATCGGTTGCGGCGCCGGAATAGGTTTGGGTTTGGTTGGTGGGTTGGGGTTCGGAGGCTGGCCCTTCAACCACCTCCACCTGGTTTTCGGTCTTGGAATGGGTTGTGGAGTTGGTGTTGGCTTTGGCTTCGGCCAAGGCATTGGATACGATTTTAATTTCCGCACTCGTAAGTCTAGAAAGTCCAACAAAAAATTTTCAGATCCCCACAAAACAATTGTTATTCAGATTTGATTCTATTATTTTTCTTCCTCCTATGTTTGTTGTTGATCCTTGAAAGTTCACGCCTTTCATTGATTCATTGATTGATTCATAATATCAGATGCTTTATTTGATTTGGTTTAATCCATGAAATAGCAATCACCATCAAAGTCAACATTTTTAAAGTGGGTTTTTATTTATCAGAAGGTTTTACCATGTTAAAAATTCTATCTACAATAAAGATGGAGAATTAGTACTGATTTTCCTAACAATTTTCTACTTATGCAATCAACATTTGGAATGCACAGCTCATATTTACTGGTAGAAAGTTGCCTCATATACTCTGTTAATATACTCTGTTAAGGTTAAAGAATGAAGTGCAGTTTGTGTTTATAAATTTTTCTGTTCACACAAACAGTGAAAAGTAGGCACAAATCATTGAATGAATTGGCAATGCAGGAGAGACTCTTGAAGAGATTTCGTATTTTCTTATGTCAACATATTCACAAATAAAGAAAGTACAGATTGTTTGTCCCAAACATGACTCACAACAAACAAATATTCTTCGAAGTTTTCAGAAACTACAGACTAATCGAGCAAAATGTGGTAGTTCTAGATCCTGATTAAATTCTAGGATATGAACAGGCATCTAATTTACAAAGAGCAAGATCATTAGATGTACACACTTTATCCCCTTCCAGATTCAACGTGTCATCAAGTATTGCATTACGATCCCGTGATAAAGATAGCCCCATGCACCCATGGGGACCTTGTCCCTGCTCACTCTCAGCCTGAACCTCTGTTAACTGTGCATGACCAGAATTTGGAACGTTAGGAACTTGGGTCATTAGTCGTGATTCTTCCAACATCCTAAAATATGCATAAGGACCCCAACCTGCACAGGAAAACATGTCTAGAACATCAGAAAAGGTTGACAGCATACTTCATAAAGGAAACAAACATATGAACTTGGGCTAATTTTTAAGAGGAAATTATTTAAGTTGAGCAAACCTTCAGAATGATAAGGAGGTGGAAAAAACTGCAAATAGCAAAATGTAGCCGCTGTTAACCCTGAAAGAAGAAATATTATTTAGTGAGTAAAGTGTCAACAACAGTGGTAAGTAGTTTTTGATGTTTGCTTAATTCAGAACTAACTGAGATACTAAGGATGGACCAACCTAAAAGGCCTCCAGCAAACACATCCTGCCAGTGGTGCCAGTAGTCATCGACTCGAGAAATGCCAACAAGTGATGCAAAAAGTAGTGGCAGAAAAACTATACAGAGTTTTGCAACATGACCTCTGCTATCAAATGCTTTTATTTTCCCAGACAAGTACAGTGATAAAAATCCCAGACCAGAAAATGACCCTGCAAATAAATTGAAACTAATTAAAGCAAAAAACTACAGAAATTTGAGTACACATGCTTTTAATGAGCTAAACTAATTCAACAATTAATTTCTATTAGAACATCAAAGTTATGAGCATAGCAAAACCAGTCTTATTGTAAACCTATGTACAACAGCACATTAAATGCTACATACATGAAGTATGGCCACTTGGGAAACTCTTGTATCCTTCCTTTATGACCTTTTTTTCACCATGACAGATGACATCTCCCCAGTTATCATAAACCTAATAAGAAGGCATAATTTAGAGTAAACATAATTGATAAATATGTAATGAAAGCCTGAAATTAAAAGAAAACATACATCCTTTCCATCTGGAAAACATCGCCAGAAGAAGTCTGGTCGAGGTCGACCTACTGCATTTTTTATTGCCTCGGTAATTACTGCTGTTATTAAAATGGAGAACAATAGACCTGTGCCAGCAAACAATCTCCTTAGCAAACAGAATATGCTTGTTAGTAATTAAATGAATCAGGGGTTTTTAAAGATTAATACCCAGCACAGCATGATGAAGATCATAGATATCTCTCCTTCGGATATAGACAACAAGAAAGATCACTATGGGCAATAAAACTGCATACATCTAACCATGACAAGATAGTAAATGACAAGATAATCTTGTTGATGCTGTCATTGAAGGAAAAAAATTAACGGTATATGTCTGAAGCAGTTAACTTACGGGAATGGACCAAACAGGAACTGTATTACTCTTCAGGGGATATCTGAGATCCGTCATCATATCCTTCCCAACAAAGCGATGGAATGGAGGGACAAAGTACAAGCCGATAACAATGAACACAAGGAGCAACAGAATGAGCCAATCATGTTTGTGTGTTCTCGCAACTGCATATCCATGAGAGCTCACAGTATGTGAACCAAGTTGGACTTCCCTCGTTCTGAAATCCTACAGCTCACAAAAACCACAATTGAGATTAGGAGTGGTCAGAAAAGGTGATGTTCAAATCTTCTAATTTAATAAAAGAAAACAAACAATCAATTTTAGTAAGAGTCATCCCTAGTAAATTTACATTCTGAGTATCTTCATATACTGATAATTCAAGGGTCAAATGTAATGAAAGTGACAACCTAGCAGATGTGTGCATCAAAATAATGTGACTTGGAGAATTTATAAAAAAGACAGAATTCAATCAGTTCATCAGCAAAGCATGCTAGTCCCGCAAGAAAATCCAGTATAAATATATGATAAAATTAGATGGGGGAATTCCTTCTCTAATAAAATCAATAAGCATTTTGCTTAACTTATATCTCTGTAGCAAGGAGCTCAAAAAGCATCATGAACAGCCTGATTCAACTACAAGCTGGTCATATCCAGCAGTTTTAAACTGCAAACAGAATGATGTCCCGTGAAGAGGTTGTTTTATGCTAGATATACAGACTATGAGAACCAGTATTCCTATTCTTAAATGATCATTGAATTGTTTGTCAATCCCTCCACCTCGACTGGTCTAGCCCAAAAAATCTCCTATAGTTATTCAAGAGACATCTTATTAAATTGTATACCTCTTCATTCTTTTTGTCTATCAATGGAAAATTAATGGATGAAAATTGAGCACCAGTAACAGCAGAGATTCCCAGCCTTCTGCTTGATAAATCCTAGGTAACTCCAAAGAAAGCATTATCAGGGGAATGTACCAAGAAAATACCCGGATTTGCTTTGTTTCTCTTGAAAACTTTTGGCCTCTCTTTTTTTGTGTTTTCATAGACACAAGGGAGATACATTAAAATTAAACAAAGCTGCAAAATATCCAAATTAGAAACCTGGAAAACCCTACGAGTACAAATAAACATCTTAAATCACTGAAATTTTAAACCTATTCAGCAGAAATGCCAACATCTCTGGCTACATACATGCAACAGCCTTTGACCATCAAGAGAATGTAAATATCAATCAAACACAAAGAACCATAAGTTTATGATTCTAGAAAATCACCACACAAAAAAATTGAATTTGATGTACAATAGTGAGCTTCAAAGTCAAGCCAGCCACTCAAAAACAGATATACAGCTTGCTTCAATATAAAAGAACCAGAAAGCACACTGAAACTATCCTAAAGAAAATAAAGGGATTAAGAGAGAATAAACCACTGGTTAACATGACATAGATAAGTTCAAGAATTACGAGCTGAAACCAAGATTTCATTTATCAAATCAGCCGCAATAAATTAAAAGCACTGACATGATTAAAAAAGATGTTTGACCGGAAATATGACTTTTTTTACCAAGTCCACTTTAAAATATCAGCCTATATGTCCAGCACTAAACAGGGCAAAAAAATTCCAAAAAAAGGCAAATAAGCATTGATACAAACGATTGGCATGGAGATAGCTGTAACCACAAATAGTACACATAAATAGTAGATAAATAAATATATCTAAATCTTCAAATGTTCTGCTTTGAAAGGAAACACTATATATTGACTTAACTTGGTAATGAAGAACAACAAGAATGTGTGCATATAACTTGATTTCTGGTCATGAGAAGGGAGGATAAAAGCTTCACAAAGATGAACATTACCTTTATCTTGGGCATCAATTAAATGGTACAGAACATCGATTATCACAGAGATCCATCCATTCATAACTTAAATACCATTAACAAACACAGCTTCAAAAGCTTAATTTTAAAGTTTGAAACAACATTCAACATACAATAAATAGAATAAGCGCGTGTGTGTGTGTGAATTACAGGGAAGAACAGAGTTGAAAAGGAATTATAAAGCACTGACCTGAAAGCGGGTCCTAACAGACTGAAAACCAAAGAAGGGTCTTAAATCCCACCAAGAAGCCATTTTGTGAAGCAACGAAAAACCATTCAAATAAAAAGACAGCAATATTGGGAGTTTCAAATAAGAGCTTGAAAAGAAGATAAAGGTGAAGGGGTTGCAGAGAATAATAGCATATGCAAGGGAAAAAAAATGGGGAATTTCAATTTCAATTTGTGTCCACACGTAAAAGATTCAGTGTGAGAGAAACTGGTATGCACTGAACGTGATGTGATTAAAGAGACAAGAAAACGAAGGCAGTGAGAAGTTACTCTGCCTCCTAAATTATTGCATTTTTTGTGTGTTTAAATAAACTTGTACAAATCGCCAACTACCTTAATTAATCATCCTTTTGGAGATTGAAACAAGTCATTGTCTGTTTATTCTTCTTTGTTACTGTGAATCATTGTAACTTATGTTTTTGTTCATCTTAAAAGATAATAATTATCACATAAGTATAATTTCTAAAATGAAAATTGTGTCGGCATAATATAAATTAACAATAAAAATTTATTCGTATAAATATCAGTTTTTTTAAATTGAACACTTTCTTAATACGTGTCATACATGTCACTATTATTCATTACGTATATAAATTAACAATAAAAATTTATCTATATAAATATCAGTTTTTTTTAAATTAAACACTTCATTGATACGTGTCATACAAATGTCAATATTTAATACGTATTTTCGATACCATTTAAAAAAATACGGTGGGACCTCATAAATTATGTTTTTTCACCACTCAATTTTACTTAGCATAGTACATGCTCTTTTAGCATAGTACATACTTTTTAAGGAGTTTCTTAACCTAAAAAACCTACCTTTCATCAATGGAAGTTATAGAAAAAAAGGGAATAAATTTCCATACATTACCCAGTAGGGAATCTCAAACTGGTTTTTAGAGTTAATAAAATTATAACTTATTTTTATGATTTTCTATTATTAGAATTAATGAAAAATTTGGGTTTTGGATATATTATTTTATTTGTTACAACCAATAAAATTATATAAATAAATAATATTAATAATTTACATACATTTAAGTATTAACCAAACAGATTATTAAAGTTATTAAAAACAACTTTTTTTTATGAAACCTCTTACATGTTTCTTCACCTACCCTTCCTTTTCAACAATCAATGCAAACTTTTTGAACAATATATGAGAAAGTCCTTAAAATTTTGTGGACCAGATAAATTACTTGGTGGTGGGTCAGTTACATTTCAAAGAATTATAATAAATTAATTAAAAGTGAATAACCAAAGAGGCTTATTAAGATGGGTTTGAAAAGTAACAGATCAATATTAATAAATGATTACTCATGTTTTCCTCTTAATTTTTGAGTCAAGATATTAGAACTGATGTCAATTTAGTTTTGAAATATTTAGTTTTTTTTTCCTCTATAGCATTTGGATTTTTTTGTTGAATTTTCTATAACAATGTTAATATAATATAAAGTGAAATTAAAATTCCATTATTTTTTTTCTAGCAATTAAAAAAAATTGAGAGCAATCTTTTGAACTGTTATTTATTAGTAGAATATTGTTGAAAATCAAGATTTGTGAGTTACACTTTTTATTATAGGAGCATCACTTATAAATTTGTATTTTTTTAATAAATTTTAATCAATAACAAATTCCTCAATTATCAATTTGTACTTCTATGAATTTAGCTGGTAGAGTTATTTTCTGATCAAATTTTTCAGTGAGTTTCAAGTTTCAACTATCACAGACATGTAATTTTTCTGTACAACAATGATAATCTGTAATATTTTGTGATTAAAGAGTAGCATTCCAAGTATCATCACACCATGCACCAATCATCAATTATTCTCTACAATTTCACAATAAGAAAGTGTTTTTGTAGTAAAATCCTTTATCCTTGATACTGATAGAACAATGATGAGAAGCACTTCAGCCATTACTGTGAAAAGAAAAGAAGGAACACAAAACACTCTTCTCTGCTTCTAAATTGTAGCAGAATGAAGAGTCTTCATTATCACTGTCTCTATTTTGATTCACTGTGTATCCCTAGTGTTTCTCTTGCCTCTAAAAAGCTTTGTCAAATTTGGTATTACCTTCTTTCTCTTCCTCATAGTAAAAGGACTGATAAGCCTAACTGCAGGTGAAGCATTCTTCTGAAACTTTGCTCCTCTTGCAGGTGTGATAGTGCCATTGAGTTTGATGCTCTTTCTAGACATGGCTCTTGGGAAGTTCTTGGACGAACTCTTCTCTCGTTTTCTTGGCCAATTCTCAAACTCCTCACTGCTCACTCTTCTTGAAAGCAATATCTCTTTGGTGTAAACCTTCAGCTCTTGCTCCAGTTTTGTTTCTTTGAGTTCTCTCTGAGCTATTTTTGTTTCCATCACTATTTCCTTCTCACTGGCCTTCAAAGCTTCAATCCATGCCTCAGCTGCTGCTACTTTTTTATCAGCAATTTCTTCTGCTGAGGCTGCATGATTCTTTAGATACTCGTACTCAAATTTTGAGATGGTAATCAAGGAACTATGCTGTGCTGCTAAAGCTCTTTCTCTCATGGTAGTTTCAGTAAGAGTTTTGAGCTTCTCTAGGGCTAGAGCTTCAGAAGCTTTGGCTACTTCTAGCTCTTGCATGACACCTTGTAATTTTTCCTCAGTCATGTCTATTTCAAACTCAACTTTTTGAATCTCTTCCTTGGTTGCAGTGACCTCTTGGCTTATATGCTCATTTTCCTTTTTTGCTTCTTCTGTTTCTGTCTTGAGCTTTTCAAGACTGTGAGACAGAGTTGTGACTATGGATCTGGCCTTTTCCTCTGCAGCAGACACAGCTTCTAATTTAGACTTTGCTCTCAGTATCTTTGAATTCAGAATTTCAACTGTTGAATCCACTTTCCCTTCCTTCTTCCTTAATCTATCTGTCTCAGCAGTGACATGCTTAAGCTCATTTCTAATCACATCCATGGAGGCCATAAACTGAAAACCTTCTTCTTTAACCAAAGCTAGTTCTTTCCTTGCTGCCTCCAATTCTTCTGTAATAGTCTCTAGCACTATAGAGTCTTCTCTTTCTTCCAACTGCTTCTCACTCTCATCTCCTTGAACCCTTTTCTCCATTTTTTTAGCTGACTTCAACTCATTCTGCAAAAGATCAACATCTGATATTGTTATAGCCAATTTAACTTCAAGCTCCTTCGACTCATCAATCTCTTCAATGGCATCCTTCAACTTTTTCCTTGCGCTTTCCAATTTCATTGAAAAATCATCTGCTTCATGTTCTCTCCGGGCCTCAATATCTGCCAGTTCTTTCAAAGCTTCAATCCTTGCAAGTTCAGCAAGCACTTGTTCCTCATTGGCCTCCTCAATCTCCTTTCTGAGTTCTTCTGCAGTTGTTAAACACGAGAGCATCTTTGAGTTTGATGCTTCGATTTCCTTCTCTGCACGTGATTTTTCTTCCAGTACAGAAGCCACATCAAGCTTAAGCTTGAACAATTCCTTTTTGAGATATTCCAACTCTCTCATGACTTGTGCACACTCATGATTCTCACTCCTCTTTGCAACAACCATTGCCCCATGTTGGTCCTTCCCCCTCTTCTCTAGTCTTTCCACATCTCTCATTTGTGTTTTTGCATTGCAACTTGACTCCTCAATCATAGAAGAAAGATGCTTCACTGTCTTCTTTGCATTAGAAAGCTCAGATTCCGCATGTGCTTTTGCAGATTCTGCAGTCCATTTACTCTCTTTGTACCTTCCAATATCCCATCTTGCTCTGTGGAGTTCCCTTGTTCTTGAAGAGGGCTTCTGAGAATCATGTGAAAAAAATTAAAGATTTAATAGAAGAATGCCTCAATAGTTTTGTTAAAAAATTAGATTTTAAGTCTAACTCAACCTTTATAAAACCGATTTATGATTTATGAGATGAGGTTTGCACGTGAAAAACTAGATACTATAATATCTAGTTTGCATCCACTATTATAATCTCTAGTGATGTGAAATCTTATAAGTTCACAAATTGCAAAATACTTGAGAGGATTGCTCCTGTTCTAGCTGAACATACCTTATCATCAAAGAAGTTAACAGTGGCTTTAACTGATCCAACACTTGTGCTACCAAGCTCTGCACCATCCATCTGCTATTGCCAAGGTATTAGCAAATTTTGCCAACACTATATGCTTAATTCAGATAATCATAACTGTTCATTTTCAGTTTATCAGTTTGAATTTAAGAAACACCAACAAAAAAACAAGTTCTTTCGGTTCTAGGAGTCACTGTGTGACATGTAAATAGAAAAATATAACAAAGGAAGCAAGTGCATACCTGAGGGTGTGCTTGTGAGTTTGGTGAAAATGTTGTGGTTGAGAACTCTGTGCTCAAATGGGCAAAACAAAGAACGTGAGTAACAAGAAGAGGGAGGGAGAATCGATGAGTGACTGGTATTGGAATTGGACACATCGCTTCTTGTCGCTTTCTTGTTTCTTTATACATTTTTCTGGTTACATTTTCATGTCCCCATTTTTTGTTTTTTCAAATGAGTATTGGGACCACCAACTTTGCATTTTCTCTCTGTTATATCATAGTGATAGTAAACTTTCTGCTAGTAAAAACTGGAAAATTGTGCCTTGATAAATAAGAGCTTTACTAAGATCCCTATATCAAAGGCGTGGTATTTCTGATTAAGATTCTGTTATGGTTTCATCAACTGCAATACCTTAATTAAAGAGTTATCAGAAAGTGTACTTTAAATCTAACTCAATCTCATAAAACCGGCTTATGAAATTGAGGTTTGTACCCACTTATATATAATAAATATTTTAATCTTTAGTCAATGTGAGATCTCCAACACAACTCCCTCACGCGCCGAGACTGTTAACTCGTGTATAAAGAGAATATAGAAAATGAACATAAAATATAAATGAATGCTGCTAAAACCATTAAACGTCATTGATCTGAACAAAAGAACAATCCGCAACAAAACAGTTTTAGTTTTTGTCATTGCATTAGGATGTCCTTGTATCAATCAATCACGCACACTTTTTAAATTCGTTCCTTACTATACACTAACCAATAGTGTATATAAGCCTTGCCACAATAAATCACTGGCCAAGTATTGCCCACATCTTCAAATGCAACACCATCAAACTTGGTCAAGATATCAATATTTTAATTATTATTGGAAATAAATTGGGAATCATATCGTTATTTATAATAGTTTAGTAACCATAGTCCATGTAATTTGTACTATACACTACGTTTATAAAAAAAAAAAAAAAAATCTACAATAGAAATGGTAAAAGACTTCATACTTAGTTTAGATAACGACCACTTGTTGTTAAGATCGACAACTTTGTCTTTCTTTTACCTATGGTATATTCACACCAACAAAATATTGAGTGAGAAATAAATGCCATCATTATCATGCTTTTCAACTTTTATTATATATGTAAAATGTATGAGATATAGAAGTCTTGGTATCCAGTTTTGACCGTTCTACATGTTCAAAATGTATTAAGATTAAGTGAAGACTAACAAGTTTAAATCGTACGAAAAAAATTAAGTAAAACGTTATTAATTATGATCCAAAAGTTAATTATGCTTAAAAATAATGGTTTCATAATAAGCATATAAATAATCACAACTTTTCGACAAAAAGTATGTCACTATCGCATATTAATTACACCAAATATCAAAGGTCGAGTACTTGGAAGTCAGAGTACTTGTACAGATGTCATTTTAACGATCTTACGAATAAATGAGAGCTTGACTGGAGTGGAGGAGCGAGAACAATGTAAGGGAGAATTAACCAAATAAATTTGAGAAGCACGAGGAAGAGAGTGAACCAAGCATCCTAAACCGAGAAGAAGATTATTCCGTAAGTAGAAGTATAAATTCTCTCCGTTTCTTTTGTATGAAAACAATATACAATAGTGATAGGTTATTATTTTCGTTTAGAACACATGTTTCGAAAATAATTATTCTTGTTATAACTATAACTAAGTATAATTAAGGAATCGGAAATAAATTAATTCAATATTTTATTTATATCTTTCTTTAACGTTAAAATTGGAAGTATCAATCAATTTATTATTTTAAAGATTAAATTATAATCATGAGAGAGATAAAATATGAACCATAGGTTTCTATTTTTTGTATATCACATCTTGGTCCACGCGTTTTCCATCAAAGGCCTACAAAGTAGTGTAATTTTTTTTCTCTCAAGAAGTTCATAGCCTAATTCGTTATGACTCAAAAAGTCTTAGTAGAGATAACCATTTTTGAAGAGAAATTGAGCGTGTATATATCATAAACAAGCAGAGAAAAATGTTGAATCAAAATAAACATATTTGCAGAGTGATAAAAAATTACAATGCTGTTAATTTTGAAGAAGAAGGGAGGAATCTAAATAAAATCACTTTTAAAGCATTGAAGGGAAGCTTTTGAAGTTTAAAAATGAAATTAGAACATAAATTTGATCTGCATGCACACGCTTCTTAGATGGTGTGTCAAACACGCATATTGAACACATACATTTATACAATATTTATAGGATCAGACATTTATACAATACTTATAGGATCAGACATTTATACCATACTTATAGGATATGTATAAATAAAGTGTAAAATTCAAAAAAATTTGTTTGATTTCTAAAAATTTCATCACATTTTTAACATAATTTTTTATATATTAATTTTTTAAAAATTTAAATTTATTATATAAAATTTTATTATGATTATAAAAATAAAAAACAAACCTTTAAACTAATTAAGAAAAAATATCTTTAAGTAAAAAAAACTAAAACACATATAATTTTTTATTGTTAATTTATATAATTTATAATTATATAATATATATATATATTTTTTCGTGTCATAAATTTTAAATATTATATGTATTTTCGTTTTCGTATATTCGTGTACATAGCTGATATTATCACGCTTACGTAGATCTAAGAAAAATAAAAAAATAAAAATACACACGTGAGATTTCACCGCGGTAGCACAGAGTTGAAAGTTGAAATCACGACACGATCTGACTCACAGTCTTCTCTTCAATTGAATGGCCTGAGATCGGAGAGCGAGCGATTCAGAGAGGGGTTTTGATCTGAGGATTTGGAGAGAAGGGGAAAATGGACGTGGAGAGATCGTCACTGTGCAATTGCGTGGTGAACTTTCTGTTGGAGGAGAATTACGTTCTCACCGCATTCGAGCTTCTTCACGAGCTTCTCGACGACGGCCGCGATGACCAGGCCATTCGCCTCAAACAATACTTCTCCGATCCCTCTCTCTTCCCTCCCGATCTCATCTCTCGCCTCAGCTCTCTCCGAGGTCCTTTTTCTCTCTTTCAATTTCACTGCTCCAATTTGCGTTTTCTAATTGCCGGCTCGTTCTGGTGCTTGTGAACTATAGGAATGTATGTATGTATGTTTGTATATATGTATGTGTGTAGGCATGTATGAATAAATTGTTATGCTTGTACTAGTGAATGATATGTATTATGTGCATTGTGCAAACGGAATTTTTTGAAAATTAGGATAGATATTTTAAAATATGCGTGGTTGATTAGAAGAGAGTTTGAATTTGGAATGGAGGAAACAAAAGTAGAAGTTAAGAATGATTGGGGTATTTTTTTTTTTTTTGAGGGAGACTAGAATCATAAATTAAGTAATTCTCAAGTACATGTGACGTTAAGGTATGGATTGAAGTGATATATCAAGTGTACTGGGTTATTTTATGCAATATACACTTTTGGTCTCGTTGATATGGGCTTTGATTTTGTCTGTTGTGTAATGTATGGGGAGTTGAGCTGCTTAAGGCATATATATTCTATCTATTATTACTTGTGAGTTTGATATGTTGCCTTCTTCATTTTCGTTCTTGCAATGCAGTGGCTGATGCTCAAACTTTGCTCGAAGAGAAAGAAGCAGCAGTAGAAAAGTTAGCTATCAGTGATTATGAATTGCGTTTGGCTCAAGAAGACATTTTAAAACTCAAGAGTGAATTGCAGAAGAAGGCAGAAAACCTTAATGAACTTAATGGTATTTTTCTTGTTTTTCAAGATATTTTGATTGTTTTTAATTTTTGTTATTGAATTGGCCTTCAATGTCACACATTTCTTACATTAATATGTATGATTGTGTTTAAGGCCTTTACTTGTGACAATTTTTTGGCTTTCCACCATCTGTCGCTAATAACACGATTTGGCATGGAGAGAGTATTCAAGGAAGTTACTTAAAAATGTGTGTTCAAATTGTGTAAGAAATGGTAGTCTACATTCAAAAGGTTGTAAATGACTTGTGGAACACATAATAGTGGGCTGGTGCAAGTTTTGGAAGAACAAAAGAAGTAATCACAAGATTGAGTGACTTGCAGTTCCCCTACTTGTATATCTGTTGCAAATAATACGGCTACATTGCTGAGTATCAGTTCTAGTTTAATCTTGGTTAATATATTCCCAAAATCAATATTTTGCAGAAGCAAACCCTTATATAATTTGTTGACACCCACTACATTTTGTCTAATAATGCAATTTCGCGTTGTAGGAGGATATCTTACATGCTCCATCTACCTCTTCTTTATTTATCCTCTTTTGGAAATTCTTCTTTTTATTAAACAATAGTGCGGCTTTGGAATACTTGAGATTTTCTCTTGCCTTAACTTCTTTACATACATAAAACATGATAATTTATTCTTCCATGCTTTTATTTTTTGACGCAGCTGCAAAGTTAAGTGGAGATGTTTCAGTGAATGATGGGCAGAAAATTGAACAGAAGAAGAAATCTTTCTTCACCGATTTGGGTCCATTAAAAGAAACAGAACGTCATGATCTTAACTGTGCTGTAAAGGAGTATTTACTTTTAGCTGGTTACCGTCTTACTGCAATGACGTTTTATGAAGAGGTTGGTACTTCTGTATTAGCTTTTTTTTTTGTGTTCCTTCAAGATTTGTCCAACAATCATCCAACAGTTAATATTTCCTTCAAGGACTTAATGGCAAAGGAGAGGAGAGATTCTAATAATATAGGATAGATATTGTGTGTGTGTGTGGTATATCTACGAAGATCCTGTTGAATTTAGAGAGGGGAGAAGGTGAAAGAAAGAAGAGAATGTTTTAGAGAACTCAGAATGAGAATTTCTAATTATATGTTGTGGACATTATGTAAAGTGAGTATGCCACATTTTGTTTGCCTGGGAATTTCTTATGATTAACTTTAGCACTATTTTGATCTTCTATAACTGTTGCTGTAGGTTACAGACCAGGATTTGGATAATTGGTGCAACACACCAGCATCTGTACCTGATGCCTTACGTCATTATTATTATAACTATCTTTCATCAACATCAGAGGCTGCTGAGGTAATTTTTTTTATCTTGATTGTATCAGAATGTTTCTCATGGCATACTACCTAAACTAGTGCTGATATTTTAGTCAAGAAAGAACAGTGCTGAGAAATTGTCTGACATATTTATGGATTTGCTCTGCTTGACTTCTTAATCTTAGGTTTTGTGAGTTTTATATCATAAACCATGAATTTGTAGGTTTTATACGTGCCTTTTCCTTCTTCTATCATTATGTTAGTTTGTGCTGGTAATTGGTGTTTGAGTGATAGGGTTGGTATTATTAGTTTATGGTTAAAATTAGTATATGAGTTGGGGTTGTGTTTACAACTCATGTACTTATCTTGATGATCTGTCTGAGTTTTGAAACTATAATCCATCCTTCCAAACCTGTGGTTTCAAACATCACAGGGTTTTCTTTAATACATGAATTCTATATGTTATCTGTTATAAACCGACTATCCCAACCCAAATGCTGTTAGGTTTTCAAAGGTACATCAATGGTTGGAGTCACTTCTTAGCTAACTAGATGATTGATTTTCAAGTTGAATTGATCAGTCTATTTGGATTTTAAAATTATGGCCGAACATATTTGAAAATGTTGTATGCCATTATCTACAGATCTTTCTGTGATGTTGATAGGAACTGAGTTTACTGTGGATTAATAGAGAAATCCTCGGAACAGCACTCTGATTAAGAGGTCAATATGAAGAAGTGTAGCAATTGACGATGAAAACAAAAATCAGCAGGAAAACTTTTCTGTCCTGCTGCAAAAATAGCCAAGAAACATTTCCCCCTCTCCCATTTCTTCCTTCTTCCCTTATCACCCACAGCCATTAACTTTACCAAGGTGCTTTTTGCACCTGTTGCCACATCTGCAAGTTTGTTTTAGCTAAAGTAAATCAATTTTTGGCCCTTAACCATATAGGAATGTCTAACAGATTTGTTTTGATACTTATGACTTCTGAGGCTTGATAATCTGCTCTCCTTTTTTGTAGTCTCTTTTCTCGAAAAACTATTTCTGTAAAGACAAGTTTTTTATAGGAGGTATTTCCTTTGCAGTAGAATTTAATTTAAGAATTCCTTGTCTTAGTAAGTGAAATTTATTTTCTTTATATTTTGGAGGCATTGGTTGTTTTGAATTGATTTTTAGTTTCTCTTTTGAAGATTTAGGTAAATATTTTTACCAAATTAATCCTATAATGTTCATTGCAAGTCACTGTTTCTGCTGAATCAAACATGGATGCTAATGCAGGAAAAAATTTCCCTACTTAGAGAAAATGAAACATTGCTGAATGCAAATACGAGGCTAAATCAAGAAAAGGAGAACTTGTCGAAGAACAAAGATTTGGCAGATGCTCAAATAGTAACATTAACTAATTCCTTGGATACAATGCAGAAGGATCTTAAAGACAAAGAGAACCAGGTAAAACCTTCTTATATTTAAAAGCTCACAAACAATATCTATATTTTCAAATATAGATATTGATATACTAATTTAACTTTCAGGTGCAAGTTTTGAAGCAATCCTTGGAGCACCAAAGAAAGAAACTCAATGATTGCAGAGCTGAGATCACTTCCCTGAAAATGCATATTGAAGGGTCTCACTTGGGAAATAATCTAGTTGTCAATGACACTAATAATGTTCAATCTGAATCTCTGGAGAAGTATAAGGAAGAAATTAAGAAACTGCAGATGGAAAATGAATGGTTGAAGGAAAAAAATATAAAAGCTTCTGAATCTGGAAATTTTGTTGGTTCTGAAAATAGAAATTTGCAGACTGATGATAAAGTAATTGAGATTCATGAAGACCGAGGTGAAATCTCTAACACGTTTGACGTGGATTTGGGTGTTGAACACAATGGAGATGCTCAATCATCAGTTGTTGAGACTCTTAATCAGTATGCCGATAAACATGAGGATTCATTGCCTGAGCTATTTCATCCTGCAGATACAAATAGTGTTGTTGAAAATATAAAAAACGCCTCTGAACAAAATGTTGGGCTACAAGCAGAGGATAGCAGCTTACTTGTAAAATCAGACAGTGTGAATGATGAAGCAATATCTGAAAGGACAGTAAGTTCATTGTACTCTTGACCTGGGGAATTCCTTAAACATACTTAATTGGTTTCATATTGCTTACCTTTTTGAATTAGTGAGCCTGAAAAAAAGATTTCGAGTTTAAGTCAGGACATAGGATGTGTTCTTGTTAAAAAGGGTGAACTGGAAGTACTGTTGCTGGTTTCCATTCCAGTTTTATAGTGCCTCTGAATCTCTCTGAAATTATTATATAAAAAATCTCTCCCTATATACAAAAAAAAGGCGAGGAAGAGTCAGGATGACTAAATTTTTATTGTAAGAGGACCTTTTCTATGTTATTATGTAATTTCATTATTTTATTCTTATATATGTTTGTATTTTAACAGGGGTTAGGAACCGTTCAGATACTTGCAGATGCTTTGCCTAAAATTGTTCCTTATGTCTTGATCAACCATCGAGAGGTTTGCTTCTCCACACCTTTATTTCATTTGTTCACTGTCCTATATTGGCTGCATCAGTTTTCTTTGGTTGTAGGAGCTCCTTCCCCTGATAATGTGTGCAATCGAGCGTCACCCAGATAGCAGCACTCGAGATTCTTTGACCCACACATTGTTTAATTTAATAAAGCGTCCTGATGAACAACAGAGACGAATAATAATGGATGTATGTTGTGATTTTTGCTTAACTTGTTCCAATGAATGATTTCGATTGCAACTTTGAATTTCCATGTTGTTGTTTCAGGCATGTGTCAGCCTTGCAAAGAATGTTGGAGAGATGAGAACAGAAACAGAATTGCTTCCGCAGTGTTGGGAACAAGTATATTGTAGCCTCAATTTTCAACCTCCTCTTTACCATTCTAATTTTGGAGCAAGGTTTTCAATTTGTTAAATGTTATTATGACTTTTAGATCAGTCACACGTACGAGGAGCGTAGACTGCTTGTTGCTCAATCATGTGGAGAGCTTGCAGATTTTGTACGGCCAGAGATCCGAGATTCTCTTATTTTATCCATTGTACAGCAACTAATAGAAGATTCTGCCAGTGTAGTTCGCGAGGCTGCTGCTCATAATCTGGCCATGCTTCTTCCACTATTCCCAAACATGGATAAATTTTTCAAGGTCAGCCTCACTATATTTGCTTCGAGGCAATCATGGAGAAGGTTTCTGACTTGAGACTTGGCTACAATGTAAGCTCTAGAACAAGTTGACAAGACATGGTCTAGGGAATGGAGCCTTTTACTATTACCATAATATGACAGTATTTTTTAAAAAAAAAAGAATAATAATTGTAATAAAGATTAAAAAGTTGCTCCAAGTCTTTATTTTTTCTGTTGACAGGTGGAGGATATGATGTTTCAATTGGTGTGCGACCCATCAGGAGTGGTGGTGGAAGTGGCTCTCAAGGAATTGGTTCCTGCAGTTTTGAAGTGGGGAAACAAATTAGATCATGTTTTGAGAGTTTTGCTTTCTCATATTATAAACTCTGCCCTGGTATTTGTTTGACTTTAGTACTGTCATTGCTCCTTTGTTACTTAGAATTTCATTCTTGATGAATACTATTTTTCTTAAGTAGAAATCATTGCCCCAATCTGCAGCGTTGCCCACCTCTTTCTGGGGTTGAAGGATCTGTTGAGTCAAATCTTCGTGTCTTGGGTGAAAGAGAACGTTGGAATATAGATGTTCTATTGAGAATGTTGACAGAATTACTTGCTTTGGTGCACAAGAAAGTAATTGAGACATGCCCCTTTTCATCCTCTCCAGAAACGACCCAACATGTGCTATCTACTGCTTTGCTTGAATTGTATGCTAGGTAAGCTTAGCAAGAATGGTTTATGCCAATGACCTATAGTCTTTATGTCACATCCTACCATCTGAGTGATTCATGTTGAAATCTATATGCTTCTATGCATTCTGCAGGACATGGCTAGCCCATTTCCATACACTACTCAGAATAAACTTTGTATGACTGCACTAAACTGTTACTGATCCTGAATGATTTCCATTTTTGTAGGGGGCAAGTTGAATGGGATGCCTTTGAATGGATTCATGTTGAGTGCTTTCCTAATTTGATACAGCTGGCTTGCCTGTTACCTCAGAAAGAAGATAATTTAAGAAGTCGAATTTCAAAGGTCACTTGCCTAACTTTTGAAGTTTTATAATTAATTATTTTATAAGACATCTGATAAAAGTTTATTATAGTTATTTCTGATATTTTACTTACATAACTCATTTGAATGCAGTTTCTGTTACTTGTTTCTGAAAGTTTTGGAGAGTCCTATGTGACATGCATAATGCTGCCAGTATTTTTAATAGCAGTTGGAAATGATGCCGATTTGACATTTTTACCTACTTCCATCCATTCAAAAATTAAAGGTAATCGATAATTCAATATTTCTATAATTTTTTTATATAATTACTTTGTATTTGACTTTTCACTTGTAGGTTTGAGACCAAGATCTGCTGTTGCCGCTAGGCTCTCTACAATGTGTGTCCTTCCGCTTCTATTGGCTGGGGTTTTGGGTGCTCCTGGAAAACATGAACAATTAGCTGAATATTTGAGGAAGCTGCTACTTGAAGATAATTCCGTACAGAATCCATCCACCAAGCACATTCCTGAGATTATTAATGCTATCCGCTTCATTTGGTATGATTTTAGCACCATAAACATTCTTAAAATTTATTTTATTGTTCACCAATACTCATAATGAGCATTCTCTGTAATGCAGCATATATGAAGAAAACCATGGTATGATAGTTAATATACTATGGGAGATGGTTGTCAGCACAAATGCGAGCATGAAAATAAATGCTGCTAAGCTACTGAAAGTTATTGTAAGCTTATTGCGTCCCTAATTCCTGGTTGCATCCCATACAAATGCCAAAACTAACACAGTGGTATTCATTCGTAGGTGCCATACATTGATGCAAAGGTTGCTTCAACACATGTTTTGCCCGCCCTAGTTACTCTTGGATCTGACCAAAACCTGAATGTTAAGTATGCTAGCATAGATGCATTTGGTGCTGTGGCTCAACACTTCAAAAATGAGATGGTAACCGTTACTAACATTTCTCCCTGGTTTCCGATTAAATTATGATCTATGCTCATCATTTCAAATTGCTGATCAAATAAAATATCTTCCAGATTGTTGACAAGATACGCGTTCAAATGGATGCTTTTCTTGAAGATGGTTCCCATGAAGCTACGATTGCTGTTATTCGCGCGTTGGTGGTTGCAGTACCACATACAACTGAAAGACTTAGAGATTATATCCTTACCTTGTTTCTAAATAAATTATGTTTGGAAAAAGTGCTTGATGTCAACCATTGTTTCTAAATAAATTATTTTTGTTGGCTTTCAAGATCTCTGAATTTTTGCTGTTTCTCTTTAACTTGACATACATCTTTTGTCCAAGATTTTCCAACTTACAGCTATGCTAAATTCAGCCAGTGATTTGATGCGTCGACGGGACCGAGCCAATGCATTTTGTGAGGCAATCCGAGCTCTGGATGCTACAGGTTCCATTTAAAAATTATTCTAATCTTGCGTCCACAAACACTATTTAGCTATTTTTTATTGTTGAAATAATAGTGTTTTAGGTATAAAGATGATCATAAGAGATAATCTCCAGCATTCTCTAAATTATTTCAAGATTACAAGATATTTTTCATATATTCCCTTTGTCTTGTTTTGTTTGACAACTTATAAAAAGAAAAATTATCCTATTTTGATTGTCATTTTACAAAATCAATGAATTATTAATTATTTCTTCTTTTATATCTATTAAGAGGTGGATTTTAAGTTTAGGATGAAAACTTTTGATATCATGAGGACTTTTAAGTCGAAATCAATCTCATAAAATCAACTTATAAAATGAGATTTGCATTCACTTATATATTATAAAATATCATTATTTTTAATCAATGATCTCCAAAACAATATCCTTACACATTGATTTGTTTAAGTAAATTAATCAAGTTTAAGCAACTTTGTTTTCTACAAGTCAAACCTAAACTCCTTAGAAGCACTCATTTACATCCTTAAGCTAACATACAATTTTTAATTTTCCATGGAGAAATTGTTTTGCTGATTCTTTACATTTCATTGCTTCTCTTCTCTTGTAGATCTTCCTGCAAACGGTGTTCGAGATTACTTCCTGCCTGCTATACAGAATCTCTTGAAAGACCCAGATGCACTGGATCCAGCACACAAAGAAGCCCTTGAAATTATTATGAAGGAAAGATCAGGAGGAACTTTTGAGACTATAAGTAAGGTGATGGGGGCTCATATTGGTCTTCCATCATCAGTCACCAGCTTCTTTGGTGAGGGTGGGTTGTTAGGGAGGAAAGAAACCGCAGAGCTATCATCAGAAGCTACCGTGTCTCCCAAAGCAGCTTCACCATCACCAATAGAAGACACTCGATTCAAGCGGATCATGATGGGAAATTTCAGCGAGATGCTTCGTGGCAAGGCAAAAGTCCCAGAGGAAGGTCACAATCAATAAGATGTATTTCTTCTGCATGGTCTTTCAGATACATCCGGTGAAGGTAACTGTTGTTTCCCATATTTACAAACAACAACAAAGATTTGCCCCAATAGGTAGTAAGATTGACCACTGTTGTTTCCTAAAGATTATAGTCATTTTTATATAAAAAAGCTAAATCTTTTCAAATCTTTACAGTGATTTTTCTTTAGATAGAAGAGGAAAATATAAACAAATATTTTACTGCAGGTTTGCCTTGTTTTTGCTGTGTAATGATATATTATGAATTTATTAGGCCATGTGTCGGTGACAGGAGAGGAGAGATTTGAATGAGGAGAACTGTAGATTTGTGAATTATATAATGAATTATCATGACTTATGTTTGATTTTGTGCTGATATTTTATACATTGGGAGATAACTCTTAAATTTAAATGGTATAAAAATGTAACTAAAATGTTAATTAAGCCTGTAAATTAAGATAATTATTTTTTTAGATTGGAAATATTTGCAAGGATTTATAGTATATTTAAGTCAAACATTTCATATTAGTTTTAAATTGTGTAAGGATAAAAAGAAAAAGTAGTATTTTTTATATTATATTAATTCAGAAAGGTAAGGCATGTTTTATTTTGTTATCTTTAGAGATAAAATCTTTGTTTATGATATATTAAACATTAAAGTTATAATTATTGAATATTATAATACCAAATTAAGATATAATGATGACAACATAAAAAAAAGAAAAAAATTAAGATATAAAAAAATAAAGTATAAGCTCTAGGTGAAATAGAGTTTAGTTAATAAAACTACAATATTAAAAGCAAATTATTGAATGAAAGATTAAAAATATATATAATCACCTTATTTATATTAAATAAAATATATATCAATTAAATTATGTGTTTAAAAAATATAATCACTTTTACTTTAATTATATTAATTAGTATTTGTCCTTTTTAGCTTTAATCTAACCATAGTTAGTAATAAAAATTAAAAAAAAAAACTGTTTGAAAATAATAGAAATAAAATTAAAAAAAAAAAAAACACTTTTATCATATCTGTATTTTTAATGATTAAAGCATATTTAAATATAGAAGTTATTTAAAATTGAGTTAAGTAAAATTCATATTAAATTTAATTTTAAAAAACAGGTGGTTTTTACAGTAAAGTGTGAGGTATACTAAACAACTTATATTTTTTCTTCTCTAGATCATACTCACACTTCACCGACAACCACAACATATTGTTATTTTCCTATTTTTTTTCTTATTTCCTTTATTGTGTTTTGGAAACCATTAAAAGTTAAGGAGGAAAGTAAGAAACTAAGAGGAAAGAGAAGATGAAAAAATTGAATGAACAATAAAAAAATATTACTCACTTATTTATCTATACCAACTTGAAAAATAATTATCTAATATATAACCTATGTTATAAAAAAATTATTATTATGTTAGAAAATTTCAGGTTGACCATGGCATGGCACACATATTCATGCATACATTATTATGATTTATTAAAAATAAAATTGAATACCTTTGTAGGAAGCACAGTGTATCTTGTCACTAATCCTCACAGCAAGGACTAACTGCTAACAACTCCCCTGTCTTCTTCATAAATACACTTATATTTATTAAACTATAATATCTTCTTTTAAATTTAAACTTTTGAGAAAGGAAATATTTTAATTTTGTTAAATCTAAGTATAAAAAGTATTAATATCACGATATTTTAAAAAATTGAAGGACTGAATAGATCAATTTAAAAGTGTTTTATTGTATTTAAAATATTATCTCTACTCATAAATATACACAAATATAAAATGTTATATATATGTCAATAGTAGTTTAATTTTTTATATACCGAAGTTGAAGTTTTGTTAGCTTCACTAATTGGATAAGTGAAGAATTGAAATTGTTGTTAAAAGAATTAAAACATTTGTTTCTCTTTTCTCATACATCACTTTATCTTTTTCAACAAATTTTAACTAGTGACTATAAATTAAAAAAAAAAACACTAAATGACTAAATGAAAAAGTATATATAACAAAGGAAAAACTAAAAAAGTTTTTATCAGTTTTATTAGTTCACTATGGATATTTAAGTTGAGGTAACAATTATAGATCGTTATAGTGTTGAAGTAAGCTTTCTTTTTACTTACCCATAAATACTCTTCTATAGTTTTTTCATATAGTTTTTAATAAGTGAATTAAAACCTTCTTCAACACTTTATTTACTACAAGAAAAATATTAAATAGTAACCAAATTTAGAGATAAAAAAAAATTAATCACTATATTGACTAAATTAAATACTAATTTAAACACTAAAAAATTATTAGTATCTAATGTAATTTTTATTATTAATAAAATATTATAAAATGGTTTCTAAATTGACATCTAAATTATTTACTAATATTTTACATTCTAAATTAGTCTCTTAAAAACTAGTAAAAACTAATCTAGAACATAAGTAGTTAGTGGCTAAAACCTTAGTAATTAATAGTTAATACAAATTTAGGAATTACTTTATAAATTTTTATTAATAACATATTCTACTTCAGGTACCAATAAATTTTTAGTTTATAAAATAGTCTCTAATTTAGTCAATATAGTAACTAACTATTTTGGTATCTAAAATTAGTTTCTATTTAATGATTTTCTTATAGTGATTATATAGTTTTCCTAAATAATAAGTATTCCTTAACTCCCACAAGGTTTTGTTTTGTAGAATCTGACCCATTTCATCATCGAGCCAAAAGTACAAAAAAAAATTAGATCGATTTTTTATCAAAAGTACTATGTGAAATCCTCGATCTTTTCATCTTTCTCTATCCATATCTTGTAGTAGAGCGTTTGAATTAATAGAAAAATCTTTCTTTTATATCCGAATGAACCGATATAATTACATTCTAATTTCTTTTCGATACCTTAGAACCGAATTGAATTCTAAATTAACAGGTTAATTTGAGCTTATCCATGCAATTATGCACCCTTCGAATATGAATCTATTTTCTGAAAGATCTCAACTTTCGTGTGTTGGTGGATTTTCGAGTGTGATTTTCTTATAGAATTAGAATATAAGGTTTAGGGTTTAATAGATGATAAAATGACCCTTACCAAACATGTAGGGTCCATTGGATTGAAATTAAGGTGATATTAGTCCTATCATTACACAGATACCACTATTTAAATGCCACGAAATTTTGGGTGGCGGTGGTGTTAATGCAAAATAATTGTGAGTATAGTATCACCCCAACAAACCTCCCATTAATATTGTGGGGACATTTTCCATTACTTCCCACCCATAGACCCCATTATCATTAATTCAAACCAAACCACTAACCACACTCACTCACTCTTCTCTTCTTATATAAACCTTCCACTCCCACATTCTTTTCACTGTCTCTTCCACTCAGTTAACCTTAACAAATTAACCTTGTTTCTTGTCTTCTTTCTTGTGTTTGTTGTGTTGGTAACTTATGATGATGATGAAGATGAAGAACTGTGTTGTGTGTGCAGTGGTTCTCATGGCCCTAGTTCTGAGCGATGTGGGACCTGTGGCTGAGGCAGCAACTTGTTCCCCAACACAGTTGACCCCATGTCTTTCAGCAATCACTGGCGGCAGTGCACCTTCACAAGCTTGCTGTCAGAAGCTGAAGGAGCAAAAGCCATGCCTATGTAGTTACATCAACAACCCTGCCCTTAAGCAGTATGTCAACTCTCCCCGTGCCAAAGCCGTTCTTAAAACTTGTGGGGTACCCTACCCTACTTGCTGAGTACACAAACCAACAACACACCTTAATTTATACACACTTTCAGTCCTATAAACCATCTTCACACGGACACTGTTCACCACTTTTTTCTCACATCATTTTAATATGATGTGTCAATTCGTGATGAACGTTTGTCTGAATGAACATGTTTTATATATACTCATGCTTTGTGTGTATGAATTAAGATTATATATATACTGTGTCACTCTACCTTTGTGTCTTATCATATTATACCGGTTCAGTATACTTTGGTGGCTTTTAAGAGTTCTGCAGTTGAATATGATATACATGTTGTATTCACCAGGAATCATCTATGTCTATCTTCAGAGTTATATATAAAGAAATAATGATGTTCAGAGTGGCATATATACTCTCTTCTCTTCTTCCCTTCTTCACCAATTTCCTTCTTAAAGATTTTTCTGATATTGTGGAAATGAAGAAAAAATATATATAACAGAAAATTATATTGATACCTCCTAATGTTTTCACAAATTACACTTACACTATAAACAGGTTCCTTATTAATTGAAAATGTTTAAATAACTTGTTTTAATTGGATATTTGATCTTATCAGTTTTTTTAATCAAGAAATAACTTGTGGCATATAGTTTTTTTAATTGGATATTATAAAACTGTTATAAAGAATTACTTTTGAGTAATTTTAAGCCTTCAAAAACTAATACTTGAAATATAATTTTTTTGGTTTAAAATATCTAAAAAATTAAAAAATGTTATAGAAAACAATTTATATAATTATGTTAGTCTTTAGGACACAAATATGAAATGGTCTGGGTGGTGTAGTTGGTTATCACGCTAGTCTCACACACTAGAGGTCCCCGGTTCGAACCCGGGCTCAGACATTTAATTGTTTTTTTTTATCATTATATCAAAATATGATATGATAATATATAATAAAACTTTGAAATATTAATAAATAATGTAAAATGTGATGATTGTTATAGAAAGCAGCATGATGGTGAGGCCTTCGATCGTGAGAGAGACTATCCCACTTAATTTTATTTTTTAATTTTTTTATCCTAAATAATAAAATACAGTCTATGAAAAAATAAAATAAACATTCTCGTGATTCATTATAATAAGATATTCATGTATGGTGAAAAATTAATAGAGATAAACCTTGAGTTTTCATTTATTAATATGCCTAAATGTGCAGGAAAAATTACAAAGTGAAATTGTTATGAGAAAAATATGTTTTTATTCTTATATTTTTCGTTAAACTTTGTTTTGATTTCTACAAAATTGTCAGTTTTATTGACTTGTGTTTAAGGTTCAGAGTATGAGATAATGGACTGAACCAATTATGTGCCAAAATGATCTTAATCTCGATGTCTAAAATTAATGAAAAATATTAATTTTATTTACTTTTCATAAGATGGAGAGAGTGTTAATTACAAAGATTGACTGAATATATATATAATTGTAATTAATTTTAAAATATAGCTTTAAGACTATAAACAAATAGAATGGAAAGAAAACATTAGTGTATATAAGAAAAAAAAATGATATGATCAAGACAGATAAGAAAATAAATGTTGCAAAATATTTTCTTTACTATAACAGTTATATAAATATTTTGAGTATCTAAAATTATTATTTATGATTGTCGACAGATACAAATAAGTGTTTATCTAGGAATTTTTTGATGTGAAATGACTTAGTAATTGGTGAAGTTATTACGTAGGCAGTGACGAAGCAATTCCTAGTTGCACTTTGCTTATCTTTTTCTCTCTTAATTACGTCACGCTCAATATTGTTACACTCAAACCATTACTCAAAATGCATATAATAATGAATAAACCAAAGACTACAAAAGAGCATTTTATTCCAACGTGGCAAAACTGGATAAGCTCTGCAAATTCTCAATATTTAATATTAATATAAATAATCACCTCGTGTTATTGTAATTACTTAATTATTTCCAATTATCCAAATCCTACTTTGACACACCTAAGTGCCACCTTCTTCTCTGTTAGTCAAATACTAATTCTATCTAACCAGAAATATTTTAAGTCGGCTAAACTCTTTTCCACTTGTTTTAAATAAATATAATATTATAAATTATTAACGTCGACTAATATTTTATATTTTATATAATACATTCACAATATAAGGGTTTTGCAAATAATAACATAAGGAGAATCATTCAGAAGAATATCAATCCATACACCACACCAATGTAACCATTTATAGTTAATAAAAATATCATTCAAAATATTGAGTATAAACCCTAACATACAGACATACATTTTAATTTTTTTTTAATTTTTGAATTAACTTAAAACGCATTCTTATATATTAATCATTAAAAAAAACTATGTCTAAATCGGCCGGGACACGTCTCTTAAATTGTTTGTCTGTGTCGAACACATATATCGGATATCGACACTCGTACCACACTTGTAAAACACGTATCGATGTTCAATTCAAAAAATATTTATTAAATTTTTTACAATTTTAACACAGTTCTACACAAAAAATTTAAATTTATTGTATAAATTTTTATTATAATTATAAAAATAATAAATATTTTTTTTAATTAACTATGAGAAATATCCTTTTATTATAAAAAAAACTAAAATATATTTATTAGAGATCCCATAACAACTAGAGATTAGAGTCTTCACTATATATAAATGAGTGCAAACTTCAATCTCATGAGCTGGTTTTATGAGGTTTAGTTAGGTTTAAACTCCACTTTATAATAATATTTATAAACTTAAATCTTTATTATCAATTTATAATTATATAATATATATATATATATATATATCATATTATATTATGTATGATCATCCTATTAGTTATATATGCTAAGTCTAAAATGTAACAGTTGTGAATATAATAAAAAATTGGGGTTTATATAGGCGCCGCCTCCAAAATTGAAGCAAGGAGAATAAAAGTTTTATTTAAAAGAAAAACGTGGGCAAAAACTAACCTATTAAAAAACATTATAAGAACAAAACGAAATTGAAAGCTCTGAAATCGTTGATCATACGCGGAAGCACGAAAAAGTTTCCTTATTTTTCTGTGCCTCCAACGTTGTTTCTCCCTGTATATATCCCTTCCAACCCGTCACCCATAACTCACAAAATCCACTTTTTCATTAATAATCAATTTCAATCCCTAATCCTAATCCTCATCCTTATCCACATCATATACCATCTCTATATAGTGTCTCATCTTATCGTACACATTATACGCATCATAGCCGTTACCAAATCTCCATCGCCACAACAATGTCCACCGATCTCTCCGTCATTCTCCCTCGTGTTCTCATTGTCTCTAGACGAACCGTTCGCAAGAACAAGTTCGTTGATTTCGTTGGTATGTTCTGTTTTGTCCTTTTTCTTTCGTGTTTCATCCAACATGGTCAGAAAAATATTATCGTATGAATAACGTTTCTGAAAAATTAGTATGCAAACCTTAATCATTTTTCAATCATGTGAGAGAAGTTATGACATGACCCTTTTTGATGAAAACGTGTTATTATATGATTTAGTATGCAATTGCAAATACATGCAATTTTTCAATCATGTGGGAGAAATTATGACATGACCCTTTTGATAAAAACGTGATTTTTATGATTTTTGTTCAGGGGAATATCACCTGGATCTTATAGTAGGGTATGGTGCTGTGCCGGTGATTGTTCCTCGTGTTTCTGGGTTGCACACGTTGTTGGAGAGCTTCGAGCCAATCCATGGCGTGCTTCTGTGTGAAGGGGAGGACATTGATCCCTCTTGGTATGAAGAAGATACATCGGGTCTTTCACAGGAGGAGTTGGAAGAGATTAGAAGGCTCCATGCGAGTGACACGGCCATTGATAAAGAGAAAGACTCGATTGAGTTGAGCCTCGCGAAGCTGTGCCTGGAGAGGAACATTCCCTATTTGGGAATCTGCAGGGGGTCACAGATTCTTAATGTGGCATGTGGGGGTACCCTTTATCAGGACATTGGGAAGGAGCTTTCGGTGAAGTGCCCTGAAAGTAAAAGGGTGATGCACATAAACTATGACGATTATGATGGGCACAGGCATGATGTGGAAGTGGTTGAGGACACCCCTTTGCATCATTGGTTTAAGGATTCTTTAGAAGATGGAAAAATGGATATTTGGGTTAATAGCTATCATCATCAAGGGGTCAAGAGATTGGCACAACGTTTTGTTCCAATGGCCTTTGCACCTGATGGTTTGATTGAAGGGTTTTATGACCCTGATGCTTATAATCCAGAAGAGGGTAAGTTCATTATGGGATTGCAATTTCACCCTGAGCGTATGAGGAAGCCTGATTCGGATGAGTTTGATTACCCAGGATGCCCCTTTGCTTACAAGGTTTGAAAATATATATGAATTTTTTTCATGATCCATTTTAATGTTGTTCATGTATTGGCATTGGCTATAGTTGAGTTCACATTTGCAATTTCATGGAAACTGCAGGAATTTGTAAAAGCAGTTGTTGCTTATCAGAAGAAGTTGAACACACCAGTACAAAAGCCTATTAAGCTTAATAAAGAAATGGAAAACAAAAGGAAGATTATAGTGCGTAGTTTCTCACTTGCCAAAAACCTCTACAACGCTGGTCGTGGAACCAATTCCACCAAAGACTCTGAACTTGAAGTTGGTGCAGAGTTTCTTGAGGTACTAACTTGCACAACCAGGATAATCACACTATATTTCTCTCAAATTTTCCATCTATTTAGAATCAAAACAAAACTTAGATACACCTTTACAATTTTTTGTGTGCTGTTTTCCAAGTTAGAGTTATCAGCAGTTTATGACAGAAACCTTTATTATTAGAGTAAAATTCTAATGACATTGAAAACACTCAAATAACTATATCAAAGGACAAGCCACAACAGAATAACATGTTACTATGATTATTATAGGATATAAAACCTCAAGAACAAACATTTGTTTATATCTTTCTCACAGTCACATTATGCAGTACCTATGTTTTGTTTTGTGTTGTGTGTATTGATTTGATGATAAATTTGCAGTCGAACACAGCCTTGAGTGTGCAGCAAGAGAACAGGTTAAAGCAAATGGGTGCAACAGTTAGGAATGCAGGATCATACATAGAGAGACTGAAGCTGAATGAGGAAAGAGAAAAGATGGCAAGAGGTGTGATGGGGAAAATGACAGTGGAACAGTTGTCAGAGCTCTTGTCTTTCTATCACACTATGGGACAAATTTGTTCAGAAGTATTGGACATAAAGATTAATGGCTTTGTGAGTCAATGAGTTCTTCACTTCACAATTTTGTTCCTTTCTTAACTCAACCAACTTTTGTCTCTTTCCTTCTTGCTTCTCAATTCACCCAATGATTCTTTGGGGAAATCAAAGCTTCTCTTTTCATTCTTTTCATTCAATCTCATATCAATTTCCTTACCCACTCTTTAGAATTGTATTTGTATTTTAATTTTTGGTGTGATAGAGTTTATGAATTAATATATATAATAAAAGATAAATTTAGAATTAAATAATATAAAAATATATATATTAAAATAATAATATTAAAAATTATAATATGATTGTATAAAAAATTGGATTCTCAATCTAATCATTTTCATCTGTAAAGAAGAGATAGTCACTAACTTACGAAAAAAAGGTTTCTAAGAGCAAGATTAAGGAAATAAAAGATTAATTTTTATTTAAAAAACTACTACTATTGTATCTTATTTTAATTTCAACTTATTTTACTGTAATTTCTGATTAAGAAAATATATCCTAAGAATATTGGTCAGTATAACTTAATGTATCTTTTATTTTTTGCATTTGCAACCTTATTCAAATTAATTTGAATTTCTAATTATTAGGCTAAAATTATTATAGTCATAATTTCAAGCAACATAACCATATTCAAAATAATATAATTACTATTACTTTATTAATTTTCTTTTGTTTTTAGGAGTGAATTCGGAAGTGTTAAATATACTTATACATCTTTTGTGTTTAAATAAGTTAATCAAACTAACCCTATTCAAACTCGTTTAATTAATAATCTAAACTTTAGTACAATATTATAAAGTTTTTGAAATTTTTTATTCGAATAAAACTCTTAATGAAACTTGAACAACTCTATCAAGTGATCACCAAACCTAATCCTTTTCATGCTTTTAACTCACATTCAGCAACTTACAATATATCAGTAACTAACTAATCATGCTTTGAAATGTTAATTTAATTTTTGTGAATTAATTACACTATGTTATATTATTTTTAAGATTTTATACTAATTTTAACTTTTATTTAAAAGTTTATAAAATCCTTAATAATATGTATCTCAAAGATTTATTAAACGAATAGTTAATTTTATATTATGTCATCACATTTTATATAATCTAAGTATTAAACTAATCAAGTATAGCTTAAAAAATGGCTAAACAATATTTATGGAATTAGGTGCAGAACAAGTGTCTTGTTTTTTAGAAAAGACACCTTGCGTGTACTTGAATGAGTCGCAAAATTAATTTGGACTATAGTGGATACTAAAGAAATTATTTATGCTTATTATAAAAATAATAATAATAATAGTATTAAGTATACCATTTTTATTTAAACTTTAATCTATAATAAATTTTAATTAGTCACTCTTTTGATAATCATAATGAAATTAAGTAACTATAAAGGATTTATTGTTTATTGCATGGAAATGATTTTCGAGATAACGAAGAAAAGAACTTTTGGTCTTTACATTCTATTGTTTTGATTTTTATTTTTTTGGTTTTATTTGGATGTAAAAAATTTATAATTTGGAAATTGCTTCCTCCACCCAATCAATTTTGACTCGACTCGCACCCAATGAAAATTTTAAAACTCCATTCTGCCCTTTTCACACATTTGCTTACGAATTTTAATATCTGGAAGTCATTTTTATACATTATGGATTTTGAAATCCGGAAGGTCATTTTCATATATTATTTAAGTTTCTGAATGATCATATCCGGAAGTGAATAATGAGTTATGGATTTTCATATCCGGAATGGTGTGTGGTAAATGGTGTTAAGGATTGAGATCCAGAACTCATTTATGTTTGCTTACGGATCTTGATATCTGGAATGTCATTTATGCTGTCCAAATAAGCTTTCAGATGATAAAATCCAAAAGTGACATATTAATTCCGAATTTGTATATCCAAAACTTTGTAATTTGACTTACGGATATAAATATACATAAGACAAAAATTTAAAATTATTAAAAACAAAATGGACATTTTAGCTTATGTTTTTTTTTTTGGGGTTTGTAGTTTCTCTACTTTCCATAAAATTAACGGCATTATTAGGTTTGGAACTTAAAAGATGTTGAATTGCACTAGTTGTTATTTATTCTTATGTTACTAATGTAAGTGGACCTTAAATATATTATAAAAGAGTTAGAACACTCCTATCAAATGTTATATTTTATTTTATTTATTTATTAATAAGAAAAAAAAGCAAGGCAATTTTTCTTTGTTTGTAGAATAAGGGCATAAAAAAAATAGATCAATGAAAGGTTGTTGAAATTATTTTATTTTTCATACTTAAAATTTGCAAAGTCAACTCAACAATCCAAACTTTTTCCTTAAGTCACAGTCACTGCAGTTCAGAATTCAGATTCCTCTGCAGACTATGTCTTAGAAAGCAATGTCGTGATTTTTATTTAGGATCTGAAATTATCATTTTCCATCTTAAATTATCTCCTTCTTCAACATTGTTGCTGACTTTTTCTTTCAACTCTCCAATGGCTTCCCACAGTGTTCCCCTCCCTCTCATCACTACACTTCATCACTCAGTTATCTTCCTCATACTCATCAACATACCTTCATGTTTATGCTCCAGCGATGGTTACAGAAACTGTGGTAATCTCATAAGCTGTGGTGAAATAACAAACATCGGTTTTCCATTCTGGGGAAAGAACCGACCAAAAGAGTGTGGCCACCCTCTGATGCAACTCACATGTGAAAAAGAGACCAGCTACATAACCATTAAGGATGTTCAGTACCAGGTTTTGGAAGCCAACCCAGATAGCCATACTTTGAAAATCACTAGAAAAGATTACTTAGAAGACTTGTGCAAACCAAATCATGTCAGCACCACCCTTGATACTCAGCTCTACGTTTATGAGACACCCTATAAAAATCTCACCCTTTCTTATGGTTGTAGTCCTTCATCAAAGTCTTTGCCTCCCACCTTTGTTCCTTGTAATGAAGCTTTGGGGGAAAACGTTTATGCTCAGATTGGGTCAGTTCCACTTATGTCTTGCAAAACTAGTGTGGTTGTTCCGGTTCCTCTGTCATTGGTGGAGATTGATGATTTCATCAAAGTGCATGAGGCAATCGCAGAAGGGTTTGTGGTGAGATGGGTGGTGGGTGTTGGAGAATGTGAGAAGTGTGAAAGATCTGGTGGAGTATGCGGTGTTGAAGGGTCTTCACAGCAAACAGCATGTTTCTGCAGAGATGGACCTTGTCCTGGTTTCTCACCAGATATCAAAACATCTTCAGGTACGTCTAAGTTATTTCACACTTTCTGCTTTGTGTTTCACGAGGAGTTAAAATGTTCATTTAATGTGAAGATGTCACGTAATTTGTCTTGATCCATCATTTGAAGTTTGAAGTGTGATTTAGTTCCAGTACAATCCTCAGCCTGGTATGAAGGTTGTTTATGATGTGGGTCAAAGTATATGTTTGGTCTAATTCCTTGTCCCTTAGTCGTAGGTAGATCTGAAATCTTCAGCCAATGACAGTTTCATGTATTGTTTCACACGATACCTTGGGGACTTTAGGGAATAGAGTTCCATATTAAGATTGTTTGGAAAGCAAAGAGAGATTGAAACTAAACAATCTTATGCTAATTTGGCGTGATGAGAATTTAGAAATTCTAATTGGTAAACTCTCTGTCTGGCCGAGGAAACCTTTGCACGCCTCCGTTATCTTTGGAGAGGCCTACGTCCTATAGAAACTGTCTACCTGAGACTGTCCTCCGGCCCGTAAGTCCTGGCACAAGGTTAGAATTACCTAATTCAATCTTATAAAACTGATTTACAAGATTAGGTTTGCACATACTTATATATTATAAAATATTATAATATTAAATAACTGATTAGATTTGCACCTAGTTATATATTATAAAATATCATAATATCTAATAACGATTAGGTTTGCACCCATTTAGAAATTGTGATTGGTGAAGCCATTAGATATTCAATTCTAACTTGGAGTCTCAATTTTTCTCTAACAAACATGAAAAATGAATTATATGACACTAATTCTAGGGTTGATTTTTACTATTCTATTTCTAATAGTAATAGTATAATACATTTCCTCAAAATCTGAAAAGTTATGAAGATAACTTTCATAATTCATGTCATTTTTTTAAAGTATGCATCTTGACTAATTATGCTACCTGGAAGTCTGAAATTGAATGAAAAAAACAAAACAAACTAAATCATAGTTAGGCTTAGCCTTTTTAAAAAATTAATAATTAAAATTTCTATAAAATTATTATTTTTAAATTCCAGTACCACATTAATTACTCTTTCTTATTTATATCCTTGTTAATTCTTAATTAATATGTAGTATTTAATTAATTGTTTTATTAAAATCAAGAAAATTTGTTACATTTCTTAATTTAATTTGTGGATATTAGAGGTTTTTTTCATCCTTGTTTGGTACTTATGGGTTGTATAAATGTTATTTGTTAAAGATAAGAAGATGATAAATATTAGAAAGATCTTTATCAATGAGTCAAAAGTCAAATCATGTATCAACTACTCAAAATTGAATATTTTACTTAAAATCTTAAAACTTTAAGTTTTTATAATATGTTCTAAGTATGTTTATGCACCATTGTTAGACTTTTAGAGTTTATCCATATTTTCTAATATGATTGTTATTAATGAGTCACACCATTCAACCTTTACATATTTTGAAATACTTTCAATTTAAGGAGTTTCTATATTTGAATTCAAAGAATTATAATAATATAAATTATCTATTATACTAAAATATTAAGATATATCAAATTATTTAGCTGTTCGAGATTTTCTATTCATATTTGCACTGTCAACATTCTTCTCTCTATAATTAATATATAATAAAAAGAGTAAATAACATATATTTTATATGTTCCTTTCTAAAGTCACATTTTGAGATATTTTTATTTCTATTTGACTCATATTTTCAAAGTTTAAGACAACATTAATTATTTTTTTTATCATTCATATCTTTATCATTCACGTAACATGTAATTAATTTACATATATGCATTTACTGTGATGTAGAAATAAAAATAATAAAATACAAAATCTTATAGATATTTTATTAAATTCAAGAAAAGTTAATCTATTTCTTGGCTAATCCAAAACAACCTTAAAAGACACTTATAAAAAGATGAAGAGAGCATTTTTTTTTGTGGTTTACCATGCAGACTTTTATTATTATAATAGTGAATATTACAAGGAAAATATATTACAAATTTTTTTAATTGAAGGTTATATTTTCAATCTTGCATAATTATGACTCATGTATGGAAGATTTAAGATATATTGGGTAAATTAAGAAAATTAATTCATTTCATTTATGAAAAAAATTTAATTAATGACTTTTATTAATTAATAGACTATATATTTAAGTAAAATGTGCATAAGGAATACAAATATATATATTAGTCATGCAATGGGAAACGAAATTAAATTAAAAAGTTGTTATCCATATAAATATATTTTTCTTCAAACACGGATATGAGAACAAGTACTATAATATTAATATCTATTCAAATTCTACACATTCTTATCCCTAATTATACCTATATTTTTTTTTCTCTTAACAACTCTTTCATATGTATGAATTAAAACATTCTTTATGATTACTTTCAGCGTCAAAGCAGCGTCGAAGGCTGAGTTTTGGTTTTAGTCAGTCAAATTAAAATATATATATTTTTTAGCAAAATCATTTATTTTTGTTACAAAAATAAAAGAGAAAATTGACTTTTACTTTTCACCATAAAAGTAAAGTTTAGAAATTACGTTTCTAATCTCATTAATTGAATTTGGAGTGTGATTAACAAAAATATAGTTCTCACATTAAATATATAAAGCATAATTAAGTACTCTAAGTTATGTATAATTATTGGTGAGATTTAGAAATATAGGAATACATTCATAGATCATTCTAATAATTTTTTTTTTCCAATTAAAGGTATGGTCTTGGATTACATCAAAGTTGCACACGTTTGTTTTTCTTAATTGGATCGATGTTTATACCTGTTAACCTGCTTGTTTATGATTAAAAGTCGGCCGTCTCTTAGCTTGAACATGACACTTATGTGGTGTTACTAGCTTAAGTTTAATTGAGTGAAATATGTGTTTGTTTTCAGTTTAATTTGTACATTAGATTTATATTTATTTATTATTTTTTATTAATAAAAAAAACTAGAAAAACAATTTACAAATATAAAAACCAATGTTAAATTAAAGGTAGAAAAAAAATGAAGTCGATGACGTGAAATATTGTTTAAATTTTTATTAGTGCGGTCTATTATTCTAGAAGCAGAGTTGGGAAAGTTTGAATGAGACAAAAGCGGAACATAAAATATAGTGTGTGTAAGCTCTGTAACAACAACGTTATTCCACAACTGCATCTAACATAAGCTAAGGTCACGTAATATGTTTACATGCTAATTTTCTAGACGCCGTTTTCCTCGGGTTTCTTAGAAACATCAAGCTTTGAAATTTGCATGCATTGAAAACGAAACACCAAATATTAAGAGTTCCCAGTATAATACTCTACGCGCTACTTTACTCATTCAATCCTCCTCTTCCTTTTCCTCTCCCTGCATGCACCCTTTCTTCATCCTGCAACAATGAAACCTAAGCTTATTCTTCACCCTTCCTTCATCTTTGTCTTCTTCCTCGTCTCAACCAACACTCCAACGTATCTTTGTGAGGATGATTCTCACTACACCAACTGTGGTAACGCTTTTACATGCGGAAATACCAACCTAGACCTCAGGTACCCCTTCTCGGGAGAAAACAGAGATAGTTATTGTGGAGCAGAGAAGCTGACATGCGAAGGAGGAGTCCCCAAGATAAGCATCAATGGCATCAAGTACCGTATTCTTGATTGGAAAAATACAACACAGACAGTAACAATGGCCAGGGATGATTATTGGGGTGGTATCTGTGTGAGTGACTACAAGAACAACACGTTTGATAACACTCTGTTTCAATATGATGACCATGTTAACGTCACTCTGTTTTACTGCCCTTTCGATTCACCTCCCTCTATACTATCGGCGGCGGAGTTTGGTATTAATATATGTGATGCTCAACATGTGTACTCCACCGTCGTACCTGTACCTTCGTTCACGGGGAATTGCAAGGTTGTGGTGATTCCGATATTTCTAACCAGAGCTTCCCTTGTAAGTGAGAACAAAACGAGCGAAGCGTTACGGTTTGGTTTTGATTTGAAATGGATGGGAGATTACGGGGAGTGCCAGAAATGCAGTGATTCTGGTGGAGAGTGTGGGGTTGATGTTGGAGATGGAGAATTCCAATGTTTCTGCGTGGATGGACCACGTTCTGCTTCATGCACAGGTATGTCTGTATTTCCATTTCTAGTTTAGTAGGTAAACAAGAAACATACATGGCTTCTTTCTGATTGAAGAAGCACGTTATTATATTTTAACAACAAAACAACACTTTTCCAACAGAGGCATGAGAAAAGGGTCTTTGATCCTAAAATTTCTTGTGCCAAACCAACAAGAAGTTCATATTAGAGGTCCATTATGGATTCCACGTCGATCAGAGATTGATTAGATCATTTCATAATATATATCTGACTACAAACTTCACTTTATAACTCAGTTTTATGAAATTGAGTTAAAATTAAAGTTTATTTCATAATAGGTTATCAGACTTATTTTCAACCTATCTTTATGGATCACTTAACCTTTTTCACCTAAACAAGGAATGAGAGAAGAGCAGTTTATATGGAACAAAAGTGGGGTGTTGGGTATTTTACTTCAGAACATTTAGCATGTGAATGATCGCGATTAACTTATGTTGATTCTTCCACAAAACACCACAGCATTGGAAGAACTGGTCAGCAATTGCTTGCTTGCTTGCGGTACAAAGAGCATCACAATCTTTGACTTTTGGGATATATATATATACACAACAAATCAAACTCCTGATATATTCTTCTGTTGACCATTTCACAAGTAGTTTTTCACCTAATCATCAGGTTTTAATATTATTGGATTAAAGGTGTGAAAGCTCTTTTGATTTGTAATGTATTGTATACATGATAAACGAGTGTGCTGGAGTTGTTTGTTTGGAGTAGTTAGGCATGAAGTTTGGTCATAACTGGCCTGAGCGGTTAGACACACAGCACCAACCCATAAACTTTCTTTAATGTTTAACCACAGTTAGGTAACACCAATTTGACTATTTTTAACTCAACATAAGAATATTTGGTGCTGTGTCAAAGGTTAACAGATCACCTAAATTTGAGTTTGCATCAATAGTACTGAAGGTGTGAATGCACTTCAAAACTCACCAATCACTTCTAATACCCTCTTCTCTATTTATCAATTATAGTGTCAAATCCTCTTTCTCTCTTCTCTACCAAGCTGTTTTTGAAGATGCAACTTCTTCAATGCAGCCTTTTCTCATTTTTGGTCATAACCATCACCCTAAGCCAAATTCCAACCTCTTGTGCTGATGATGTGCATTATCTGAAATGCAGTTCTCCATTTCATTGTGCAAATCTCAAAAATCTAAGTTATCCTTTCTGGGGATATGGTAGACCCCCATATTGTGGCCACCCTGCTTTTAACCTACAATGCACAGGTGAAGTAGCAACACTTAGCTTTATGTCAGAGAGTTACAGAGTTCTTGAAGTCAATGATTCGGATCATAGACTCAAACTTGTAAGAACTGACTACTGGAACAACATCTGTCCTACTGTGCTCAGGAACATCACTATGGATTGCACCTTCTTTAACTATGGTTCAGATTCTCAGAACCTGACTCTCTACTATGATTGTCCTTCATTTCCTCAATCAGATAGCGTTTCCCCTTGGTTTAACTGTAGTGTAAATGGAACTCAAATGATTAACTATTTTGTGACTGAGAGCATGCTTGAAAATTCTGAATCTGGTGAAGTACTTGGAGCATGCAAATCTAGAGTAGTTGTTCCGATTTTGGAGTCAGAAGCTGAAGTTCTAGAAACAAACTCAACAGTGGAAAATCTTAAGTCCGTTCTTGATAATGGTTTTGGCGCGGAGTGGGATGCAAACAATAGTTTGTGTGATGAATGCCAAAACTCTGGTGGGCATTGTGGTTATAGCTCAAGTGAATTTGCTTGCTATTGCAGGGATGGATCTTTTCCATCCACATGTAAAAAATCAGGTGAGTAAAAACATCTCAAGTTTTCTTGTAAGTAAAAAAACCAGAAAAAGTGTATCTATAGTCACATAAGCCTTTTAAACACTTAACCTCCATCATCATGATTCATACGAACTCAATTTTCTGCTATTGGTGGGGTAGTGAATAGGATCAGCAGTAAGAATAATAATGAAAGTTTTGTTAGGAACATCATTCGTATGGTTTTCACCCTCTTTTATTCATCTTGTCAATGACTTCCTTTTGGAACATTATTGCATCACCTTTCTTTGAAAATATTGCAGATAGAATGGTAGATATCAGGTAGGTGTAAGCAGCATTCAACAACTAGAGTTCACACATTCACCTCCCTCTTAACATATCTGTTGCCTTCTTTGACTGCAATTAAACTATCTTTCATTTTATGGGACCCAGTAACTCTGTTATCTCTTGTCTGCTAAAATTTCTTGAGTCGTCATTTTATGTTCAAATCTATGGATAATTGACCTGATTTGGAGTTGTAGATGGTACTTAGATTTAGACCCAATACCACCAGGATCAAACAAACCAATTTCCAGATTTTTGCAGTTCTTCATCAAGTATCTACAAATAATTATCACTTCCTGACTTTGTATCTGTATCTTTGTTTGCTCATGCAAAATATATATAAATTCCCTTTTGTGGGTTCAAACCTCAAATTATCCAATGTGACAAGATGTTGAAGGATTTAAAAGCAGGATATTTTCAATGTTATAAGAAAAGTCATGCATATAAGGGTGGTAAAGAAGGTTGAAATCGCTTACCAAAACCTCTTGTTCTTAGGAACATTACTTGCTCAGTAAGGCAAAACTGTTTATTACCTTTTCAATGCATGTAATAGTGTTTTAAGAAAAAAGTGATTCATGGGTGGGAACTGACTTGCTTGAAAAATATGAGACGGATGAAAATCTTGACTAATTCATAGGTGATCATCACTGCTGAAATGGTCTTGGTCATGAAACTCAAACGTAAACCATTCATGCTGCTGTTCTTCATGTTCCCTGTTATCTCTTCTCTAAATTTCTGGACAAAATATGAGTAATCATAGTCTTCTACAATCCATTTTCTTCTACTGAAACATTGGGATTGAAGACAGATACATAAACATATTTTTAAAACATTGGCACCTAAACTAGCCGCCATTTGAATTAAATATATGTGTTGTGACATCATCATGTTATTATGTGTCTTTTCTCCTTAACTAACATATTCCAATGTAGTTCCTCGTCTGAACCAACCAGCCAAAACGTCCAAAAACCATGTGTAACACTGATTGAGACCTTTCTGTCATACTTCTAGATTTTGAACAGCCACCATTTTTTGAACCATACCATAAGAGTATAATTTCTGTATTGACTTAACTCAATACCCTCTCACAAAATAATTTTAAAGTGTACGAAACATGAAAAGAAAATTGACAGTATTCATTCATTCGGCTGCTACTGCTAAAGCTTACAAATCTCAGATTATAATTTTATTTTTCAAACCTTGTCAAAGTCCAAGTCAAACAAATCCATCTTCATATTTTTTTTTTCTTTTCTCTTCTTCTCACTTCGTTTAAAGTTCAAAAGCACAGCACCATAGTTCATAGGACTGCCACCACAGAAGAACAATAAACCATGTTGTCCCTGTCGTCGACCACCATCACCACCACCATTGTAGCCATCACTCTCATCTTCTCTCTCCACCCCACGACGTTGTTGCCGCCCCATGCACCACTCTCCACCTGCCACGTCACCTCCTTCAACTGCGGCACCATCACCAACCTTTCCTACCCTTTCACCGGCGGCGACCGCCCCTCCTTCTGTGGGCCCCCACAGTTCCATTTGAACTGCCAAAACGGTGTCGTCCCCGAGTTGAACATCTCGTCAGTGAGCTACCGAGTCATTAGTACCGACTCGGTGGCTCAAACTCTCACCTTAGCAAGATTAGACCTTTGGAACGAGACATGCACCCATCTGTACGTGAACTCAACTTTCGATGACCCCATCTTCAGCTACGGTTCGGGGAACCAAAATCTGACCTTGTTTTATGAATGCAAACCCACTTCAGCGTTCACCAAAACACCAGAAAATTTGTTTCACTGTTATAGTAAAGGGGCTTTGAATGAGTCTTATGCTTTGGTTGGTTCTTTACCTTCGGATCCTGTTCTTGGGATTGTTGAATGCGTAGAACATATTGCAGTGCCAATTCTCAAAGAGCAGGCTGATAGGCTGGTTGAAAACCGGTCATTGCTTGGGGAGATTCTGATGAAGGGGTTCAATGTGAAGTATTGGAATCCTTATGACAGTGTGTGTCTTGAGTGTGTTGGTTCTGGTGGCCACTGTGGCTTTGATTCTGATAAGAACCAACCTATTTGTATTTGTGGGGATCAATTGTGTTCAACTCCAGGTATTTCAGCTTTTCTTTTGGTTCGTTCTCTTTTTAACTACTCTTTATTTCACTTTTCTCTTCTTCTCTTGATTCCCTTTTTGTCACCTATGTTCAGGGTGTTTGGTTCCACATCAAACACACATCTCAGATGTCATTTTCTACTTCAACATGAATTTTAAGAACCTATATAAACTATACTTCGACAACCTGCTGTATAAAACGTGTGATGTTACAGTTTAAAAAAATATTATATATAAATTTGTAAATAAATGATATGAAAATTATTAAAATTATAGTATTGATAACATAAAAAAAATGTTTGTGAATATATCACATTCTTTTAATAGATTTTTGAACATGTTTGTTATCAGGAGTTTGAAGTAGAACTTATTTTGGCAAAGCCTTTTGAAAATTGATTTTAAAGCAAAGAACATCTAATCTAAGCAATAAATAGTAAACTCTTTAAACCAACACTAAAACCTTACAATTAATTATGAACTTTGCAAAGATGTTCAAACCTATAAATATTTACTTAGATTATTTAACTATAGTATTTTAGAGTACTTTTAGATGTCTGAAACCACACTCAATCAGTATGAATCAGGTGACCACTGAAGAGTGTAAAACTCTCAATTTTCATTCTTTTTTGGTGAAAATTCTGCCTATGATTCTTAGAATTTTAAGGATAATTAGTTTGTATTGTATGAGTAAAAGGGAAGAGGCTATGGTGTAGACTGATACCAGTGGCTGCCATTTTGTTTGGAAAGGCTCCTAGGTTCATACATTTTTTTTCTCCATTTCTTCTAGAGGTGTCACTTTTCCTGCAACTTAATTTGCATTTATAATTACAAGCTTCCACTGTTCACCCTATCGTTTAGAGAGAAAATGAGGCTTTATTAGTTTCATCTGTTGACTACCTTTCCTTTTCATCCCTCTGATCCTTTGTTTTGACATCTTATTTGTTTGGAATATTGCAGGCAAAAGCAACAATGTAGGTTTAATAATAGGTAACTTCCATTTCCTTAATTTTTTTATACATACTTAAATGCTTCCATTTTGTTAATAGAACTGTACTAATGTCTACTGTTGATATTGTTATCAGGCGCTACTGTAGGAGGAGTTGCAGTCCTTGTTGTCATTCTTGGATGTGGGTACTTTATGGTACAAAGAAGAAGAAAAATTTATAATAAATCAAGAAGTATGGAGCTCTTCATAGCTCCAACTTCAAGTGGAGACACTTTTGCATCCACCACCAATACGTCTCAGAGTCTATCTTCTTACCAATCTTCCAAGTCTGATCCAGTAACCAGGAGTTACTACTTTGGTGTCCAGGTCTTCACCTATGAGGAACTGGAGGAATCTACCAAAAACTTTGATGCTTCTAGAGAACTTGGTGAGGGAGGTTTTGGCACTGTTTACAAAGGTAACAAAATAACTTCATGTCCATGATGCACAGATACAATTTATCTGTCATATACATGTAAAATTTCTCTCTTTAATATAAATACAAAATAGGTAGGCACTTGCGGAAGCAATAAGTATATAATAGATAAATAGAGAAAAAAAAATATAAATACAAAATAGGTACTTGCGGAAGCAATAAATATATAATAGACAAATAGAACAAAACAAAAAAAATAATGACACAGAATTTTTTAACGTGGAAAAACTTTCTCAATTTGAGAAGTAAAACCCACGAAACCTAGTCCAGAAAATGTTTCAACTATGAAAGTAGGATTACAAAATTTGATTTCTCTCACACACTTAATCTCACCCAAGAAGGATGAAATACAAAGTCTCTCTAGCATTTCACTATGATTTCTAATCTCATAATTATGGTGGTTATCTATTCTCTCATTTATTCTTTATGTTGCTCTTCTCCCTTATTTACTTTTCTCTTCCTCACAAGTTCCATTTATATAAAGAATGAGAGGAAATGTTATCACATAAAGAGATAGTGGATAATTAAAGTTCATCACATTTTCAAGAGAGTTATAATTTCAAAACTTCATCAATAGATCAATTATCAAGATTTATCGATCATAATCCCCATTAGAATAAGGAGAGATTCTCAATAATAACATATGTTTATGAAACAATGATATAGTTATTCTACTAACATATATAGTATAGGATATGATACATAGAAAAATACATATCTAGATTCTGCCAGATCTTTTTTCTTGAACAATCTTCTATTTGTTAAGCAGGTAAACTCAAAGATGGACGTATAGTTGCAGTGAAACGCCATTATGAAATAAACTCTAGGCGTATTACGCAGTTCTTGAATGAAGTTCGGATTCTAGCACGCTTAAGGCACAAGAACCTTGTGACACTCTTTGGATGCACCTCTAAACATAGCAGAGAGCTTCTCCTTGTTTATGAATTCATACCTAATGGAACAGTATCTTATCATCTTCAAGGAAGAAGCTCAAAATCAACTTTACTCCCTTGGCCTATAAGATTGAACATTGCTCTTGAAACAGCTGAGGCTCTAGCCTACCTACATGCAAATGATGTCGTACACCGTGATGTTAAAACCAACAACCTTCTCTTGGATGATCAATTTCTCGTCAAGGTTGCTGATTTTGGTCTCTCAAAGGAATTCCGAGATAATTTAATGACTCATGTGTCAACAGTTCCACAGGGAACACCTGGTTATGTTGACCCTGAGTATCATCAGTGCTACCAACTCACTTACAAAAGTGATGTTTACAGCTTTGGAGTGGTTTTGGTTGAGCTCATATCATCATTGCAAGCTGTGGACATCAACAGGAACCGCAGTGATGTGAACTTGGCAAACATGTTTGTCAAGAGAATTCAAAACCAGGAGCTGCATGAGTTGATTGATCCTTGTCTTGGGTTTGAGAAGGATGATGCTACAAGGAGGATGATAACAGCAGTGGCAGAATTGGCCTTTAGGTGTCTGCAACAGGAAAGAGATATGAGACCATCCATGAATGAGGTGGTGGAGATCTTAAGAGGAATCAAGAGAGGTGGGGTTGGTGCAGGGGAAGAGACAGAAATATTGGATATTAGGACTGATGAAGTTATACTTTTGAAGAAGGCTCATTCCCCGGTTTCACCAGATTCAGTTGTTGAAAATTGGGTTAGTGGCTCCTCTGTATCTAACTCCTCATAGCTTCAAGCTTTCATTTTCTCTTGGTGAGGATCTAGATTAGACAGTGAAACTTCTGTACTGTGTCAAATATCAGTGAGCTAGTTTAGAAGTCATAGCCTTCACATGTATTTTCTCTAAAAGCTTCTGATTTGATCTTTTATTTGGGGCTTGTATGCTATGATGATGATGATAGAAGTTTTGTGACTTCACTGTTGATTCAAAAAAAAATGTAATATGCATAGGGGACAGAGAAATATATAGATATAGATATAGCATGTGTTGCATACAGTAATTGGTTTGTGTCTTATATCATTTCAGAGAGAAAACATGAGGGCCTTTATGTTCCCTTCCACAACTGCAGAGAAAAATGAGAAAACAAAATGAGTATTTTAAACAAATAAGTTTTAATTCTTTTATATATTATAAAATGTTATATATTATAAAATGTTTTAATTTTTAATTAATGTAAAATTTCTAACATAAATTCAATATCAATAAAGAATATTGGTTAAACAAGTAGACAGAATAATCAAATCATACTGACAAAATAGAAACCAAATCAGCCATAGATTGTTCTATTGAAATTGGTGACTCCATGTCAAACTTGCACTTAAATGAATTGGACTTTTTTCTTCTGTTTTGAATGCATTAATTGATTAATGGCTATATTTCTTGGGAGGTTGCATGTCCAATGTAATTCAATCTTTTCTGGTCTTCCTTACTACACTAATTCTCATAAACACATCTCAATCTCATAAATGAAAATCAAAGATAATTCATCAAACATATACAAACATGAGAGATATTAACTGAGAAAGTCATTTGGCACAAGTTCTTAAATTTGTATTGTGACTTTACTTTGACTTTGATGTTCCTTATGTAAAAATAATGATTTTTTATTAACAAAATCCCTTATATATGTTTTGAAAAGTGTATTTCTACATAAATGAAATTCACAACCCTCAAAGCCCCATAAGATGATTATCATGGATTTAAAACATTTTGAATTGGACTTAGGAAAATGAAAAGAAGAATAAAAAAATAAAAGTTGAATAGTAATGTAAAAAGGGAGGAAAAAGGAAAAAAGACAAGAAAATAGCATTGTGAAGTAGTAGAATTTGGGTGAAGAAAAAAAGGCAGCTTTTTTATTCCCCGATAAAGCCCTCTTCCCTTCCCTTTCCTTTCTCAGTCCAATCAATCTCTCTCTTCTTCTTCTTCTCTCAGATCTCACTCTCTCTCTTTCTCTCTCCTCACTTCTCAATGCACAAATTCAAGTTTCTCGCCACCCAATGCGCCGTCGCCGGCAGCCCCACCCGCAGTCCAACAACCAGTCCTGTCATCCACCTGCGCCGTCGCAAGACGCTCTGCATGTTCCTCGCCCGACGCCGCTTCCACGCCCCACCGCAGGATCCCCCGCCCCTCCCCGAGTCCCGCGTCCGCCACAAGCTCAAGGACCTCTTCGTCTCCTCGCCGCCGCCGCCCCTTAACGAAGACAGAACAATCTTCCATCATCAACAACAACAACAGCAGCAACGAAAAGAAGAAGAGAAAGAGGATCAGCCCGACGAACTCATCCTCCGCGCCGGATCTCCCTTCCGGCGCTCCGCCGCCGCTCTCCGCCCGGTATCCTCCGTGTTCCGCTACCGGTTGCTGAGAAGAGCGTGGCGGCCGGTGCTCGTCACCATCCCTGAATAGTACTACTCACACGTTCTCTCCACTGTGTCATAACTGTACGGACTAATTCAATTCCCCAATTTTATTTATTTTTACCTATTCCATTCTTTTCAATTCTTCCCCAAATAATATCAGAAAAAAAATAATCTTTATACTAATGTCAGTTGCTAACTTGCGCCCAGTGCGCTTCTGGTAAAAATAGCCATGAAGGTAGTAAGTAATTAATAGAGCCAACACTTTGCTGGTTGCCCCATCAGCGAAATTTCTATCTCCTACTTTTTCACCAATATTTTATTCTTACCACACTCCATTTGATTTCGGATTATTAACTACAAAATTTGTTAACGTGTTTTGGACGTTAGTTAACTGTTATATTTAATGTGAATTTTCAAATTCAATTTTAGAGTTAGTATTTATCAGAATTCGTGTCATTTCGGTGTCCGTATTAGTGTTGTTTTTCGTATCAGTGTTTCTGTATTAGTGTTTGTAATAGTGTCTGAATTAATGTTTGTGTTTGTATCAATGTCCGTATTAGTGTCTGTATTAATGTTTGTGTTTGTATCAATGTTCGTATTAGTGTTTGTGTTAATGTTTGTGTTTGTATCAATGTTCGTATTAGTGTTTGTGTTTGTATTAGTGTCTGTATTTGTATTTGTATTAGTGTCCGTATTAGTATTCTGTGTATTCGAATTAGTATTTGGGTTCGTATCAGTGTATTAGTGTTTGTGTTGGTATTTTGTATTTTTTGGGTTCGTATCAGTGGGTTACATAGGTTAGTAATTATAAAGTGTGAAGTTATTAATTATCGATTTGACATGATTTGTAAACAGGTATTAGTATGGTACTTATTTTTGTGTTTATTAGAATGGATCTAGATGAAGAGGGATGAGAGTTAAGTGGTTGTGAGAAAGAGACTGCGATACTTTCCTACAACTCTGTCTCTATTCGCAGCTTCCCATGTGATTTTGCTCAAAGCTGGATTCTTTTTATCCACAGTCTTCTGTGTTTGTCCTGCCCCCACTGGATCCAAAGAGGTTTATTTTGTAGTAATCCTTAAGCAATGCTTTATTCGGGGTGGAGTTGTTAGAGAATGTAAAAAATATTCATATTTTCCCTGTTGGTTTTATTTTTTTAATGAAATACATCTTTTGGTTCTTCTCTTTAGTATGCTTAAAAGGGTAGTAATAATAATACATTACACCAGTATCAAATGGTGTCCCAACTAAATTATGCAAGGATAATGCAGATTCCCTTGTACTTCTGTATGGTTTATACTCTCTTTATAAGGTAGGCCCTATGTACGTGTGTTGATTTATTGCGTAACGTGTGTACTGTAACATGTGTACTTTTTTAATCCTTAGTTATAGGGTTCTAAAATAATGATGTTGAGCACAATGTGGGGAAGTACTTGAGATCGATCTAAGAAGAAGCATTAAGGGCTTAATGGGATGCCATAGAATAGATGTGTGCCTGTTATCCGTGAGTTTATATTTAATTGGTGGCTCATCATTTGTCTCTGTTGCATAGGGACTAGAGACCCAGTGACTGACAAAGAGTTTTGTTTTTGTTGAAACCTTCAAGGAATCTTGGTGTTTGAAAGACCATTTGTTCAGCCATTTTGTTTGTATTATCTTGTTGAAGTCACCTATAAAAGGTGAATTGCTGTGCTCCCTAATATCCCATTTAGTATCTAAACAGCCCCACCATGGCATTATTGAGGGCATCTTGTCTCTAGTACCCTTTCTTAAGGGCATGTCAGATAATTCTGAACTTCTTAAAGAGGATACTTATCAGGGTATAATCATTTTCTGTGCTGCATTGCATAATAAATACATAAAAGTACTTGAGTTGATAAAACAAACTAAAGGTGGATAGAGAATAGAAAGTGAGTCATTATTTCCAGATAATGAAAACTAAAATACTAATTACAGTGTTGTTAGTTGGTGATTTTGCTATTTACAGAAAGAGATGTGTGTGTGTGAATTGGGTTATTGCTTTGGCTTGAAGTATAGTGGTGGTGTGAAATTGTTTTGGACACGTTAGGAGGAATCTTTCCCTTCTCCACTACCTCATCACAACAAAAGCAAATGACAACCAAAATAACACTTCTGCTGCTAAATACGTTTCACTCAGTTCTTTCTTTCGTAACAATTTTCATTTTTAAGTTTTTTCATTTATATAGTCTGAATAAAAACACGTGGCAGACAAATATCACCATATATCTATCTAACACAAAAGCATGGAAACTCATTATATAAACACGAAGATACATATAATCTCTAAATTATATTGTAAGACGTAGAGACATATATCTATATATTATATAATTATGAATCATATAAATTGATAATAAAGATTTACGTGTATAAATGTTTCTGTTTTTTTCTTTAGCAGAAAGATGTTTCTCATGTTGATTCAAAAGGATTTGTTTCTTATTTTTATAATTGTAATAAAAATTTATATAACAAATTTGAATTTTTTAAAAAAATAATGTATTTTTTCTTTTTTAAAATTATATTAGAACCGTGTTAGAATTGTCAGAAATTCAACAAATATTTTTTAAATTGAATTTTTCACCGATACATATCCTACAAGTATCATACAAATGTCGGTGTTTGATACGTATGTCTAACACAAACACATTATTTAATAAGAGTGTCTGAATCTCTGCTATACATTGCTTTAACTCATTGCTAATTGCTACCGTCCCTTGCATATGCGAATTTGATCGAAAACTGATGACATTTACACATGAATTTAATTATTATTTAAAAAAAATTATTCATTGAATAAATAATATATTCACACAAATTTCTTAGATTGTTAATCAATTATAATTGTCACGTTTAGTAATTCTCTTTGACATTTAGATGAATTACTTTACTTAAATTTATCATAATTTCTAACTGGTCGACGTGTAATTTTCTTATGTACATTTTTAATAGCGAAGGAAGAAGATGAAAGCAACTCTTAACGGAAAGCAAATGGTGATCACATGGAATGCTTGTACTTTTGCTTTGTTGGGTTGCATTGGATGACACACGTGCCTTTTAGATGATACTGGAACAAATATTTACTAAATAATTCAAACCATTTTTATATTAATTACCGTTTGAAAAGATATACATAAAAAATAATGTTTAATCAGTGTAATTCTAATGTACCAAAAAAAAGTGTTGGTATCACTAAACTGAAAAAGTGTATGGTAGAGTAATTGATTGGTATAACTATGTTTCACTCATGATATTCAACTTTAGTTGAATTAATCTCTTTCTTTCTTTATGGTTGTTACAACTCATAATTACCTTTTACCTAATGCTTTGACCAAACTCATCACACTTGAAGAATATGTATACCTGTGACTCTCTTATTCGTTGCTCCTTAGCACCACCTTTCACCAATGCTTGTGGCCAAAGGTTTCTTTTTTGTATTTTTTTCTTCATGTTTTCTATAGCCAAGGTGTAGTAGAGGTTTATTCATGGCATTACAAAAAGTTAATATTCACCTTTTTATGTAGGGGGTAGTGGATCTTGTTAAGGAAGATAAAATAAATTAGGATTTCTTATTTTAAATTGGCATTGTACAAATAAGCTAATGATATATGTCTTTTAGGTTAGTCACGGTTTATAGTACATTAAAATCAAAATCTTAACTAGGATGGTTTTATTTTCGATTTAAGAATAATCGAGATTGAGTACTCATGCTCATGTTTAACTAATGATTGTTTATGTGTTGATGACTTAAAAGATTGCACCATGTCCAGTATCAAGATCTGAATATATAAAATATTTTGTACTCAATTTATGATTGAGACTTGTTATCTCAGAAAGACAATAGTCTCTCAAGATCAAGTCTTTCAAGACAAAGAACTTAAGCACACTCATGTGTTGAGAAAGTTAAGCATTGAGGGTGATGAGGTTAAAGTTTGTTAAGTCTTAAACACATCAAACAACAATCAAGTTGTAGCGTGTAATTGACTAGTTTATGAGAATGACGTAGATAAAATTATTTTAAAAGGAAATGACATGATATTTCGAAAACAACATGTTGAAAAAATCAAATGTCACTTCTCTACATAAGGATTACATGATACATAAGCTTCTCATAGGGCACATAGGCTCTTTAGGATATAGATTTATGAAGAACACTCACTCATACATTCTAGCACATAGATAAATAAATATGAGCAAATAAGAGCAAAAATTCATTAATACGTGGGTTAATAGGGTTAAATTGGAGTGTATGTTCATTAGTGTTAAGCTAATAATATATTGATTTTGAAACCCATTAGATCTTAGGCTAATAAATTGAGATCGAGACTCATTAGCTCTTTAGGCTAATAATAAATCGAAATCAAGATTCATTAACCCTTGAGGTAGAATAAAAATCCATTGTCTCTTTATTAATAATAAATTGGGATCAAAATCCATTGACTCTTTAAACTAATGATAAATCGTAGTTGAAACTCATTAGCTGTTTACACTAATAATAAACTAGAGTCGATATTCATTAGCTTTTTACACTAAAAAGAATTTAGAGTCAAGACTCATTAACTTTTTAGACTAATAATAAATTATAATTAGGATCCATTAATTATTTAGACTAATAATAAATCAGAGGTTCAAACCCATTAATTATTTAGCCTAATCATAAAATTGAGGTCTATTAATCCTTTACGTTAAAAATAAATTGAGATGAGATTCATGAACTCTTTATACTAATAATAAATAGAAATCAAAATTGATTAGCTATTTAAGTTAATAATAAATTAGAATTGAAGTCCATTAACTTTTTTAAGTTAATAATAAATCAACAGATGCCGACAAATTAGAGAAATTAGGCAGCAAGAATGGAAGTCGCGTCATCAAGGGTTAACCTCAATTCAACCAAATATTTTTCTTTAAAAAACAAACATTTCAGCAACACATTCAAAAACACTTTCATAAAATTACACATTCACAAAATCAAAGGTTGAGATGAATTCAATTCAACCTTTTTTTTCTTTAAAATACAGCTTGTGCACACAATTTCAAAACCACTTAGAATATTTGTGATCCTCGTTCCCATTCATCAAAGAAAATAGCAGGGCATTATTATTATTATTTCTTTTATTATTCTAAGGATTAAACTTTGATGTAAACATTTAAGGTGTATTTGGTGATGTTATCTAATTAATATCTCAATAATATACATGAATATGCAATATAAGTTTTTATTAGATAAATTAGAGATAAAAAATTAATTTTGATTAAAAAATAATACTAAAAACATCCAAACATGTATTTAAACTACTCTTTAAAAAATTAAAAAATTCACAAGCACAATAATACTTCCATTTATAAACAAAAATTAATTTGGTGACTTCTTCGTTACACTAATGATATAGAAGTATATTTATAAACCTAAAAATAGTTCATATTCATCCTTTTATTTGGGGATAGTGGCATTGACAAGATGAGATTGGATTTTTTTAATCTTAAATTGACTTGCATATAAGGTGACGTTATAAATTATAGTTTTAACTGGAAAATATACAAATATTTAAATTTTATTTAACTTTACGTTCATCATCATATATTTTTCTTTACACATTTAAGTGATTAGAATTTTTTAGAGCATGCTTGAATAGAAATATTTCTCAGTGTAGAAAAGGAATTTTTGAAGATACAAATTGTTCTAATTTGACTCTTGGATTTTTCACCATTCCACAAGATTTGTTTTTTGTTAATTTGGTCTTTTGTGTGTTATCAGAAACAAAAAAAAACCTATTATAAGAAAGCCCACGAAAATAGACCTCGGATTGTGGCCTCTAACCAGCAAGCCCAAGTCTATAAAGGTTAATGATAAATTCTTCCTGCACCTCCGTCTCTTCTTCCAGCACCTACATAGAAGAAGCGAAATGACAATTTTACCCTCTTCTTTATTTTTTCATTGGACAACCATGTTTGGCCATATACGACTTCTTATGGCCCATGTTTTCCTTCATCTATAAATTTCCTTTTTTTTTTTTTCATTTCCAAATCTAAGTATATTTTTTACTATAAACAAGAATATAATTTCAATATACTATCATTATGTAGATTTTAAACTTTAATTTAGTTGGAAATCATTCTAAATTTGACTTCTAAATTAGAAAAATACTAGTACATTTTTTTTTACATCTTTCACTATTGATTACAATTAATTAAATAAAATTATTTCACATCTTATTTTATGTTGTAAATTTACTAATTATAAAAGTGTGTTAAAAGAAGTATCCTTAAATTTTATTTTATGAGTAAAAATGAAGCAACATTAGCCTTTTAAATTAACATATGATTCAACATGCCGGTGCAATAATAATCTTCAAGATTCAATATTGTTTTGAAAGTTCTGAAAAACGATTTGAAGAACTTGTGAATCTGCCATTTTAATTATTATTTGTAAGGTTCTAACAGGATAATTCATTTCAGAAATATTAGTTCAAAATCACCTTAAGGATTAGTCTAATTTAACTTTATTTTTTTGTTGGGATTCATTATAACATGTATAAAGAATGTATGCTATTTTACAACCTTGTACAAGTATTTTTGAGCTTCCACATGAAAGCTGTGCCTCTTCAAAGGATTCAGCTTCAACTTACAGCAAGTTGACACTGGTTGAACATGACTCAAAAGCCCTTCACTCTCATTAAGTTAACATCTGATTTCTGCAAGAGGTGAAAAAATAAATTGTATCCCACAATCTACCCTGCTAAAACTTCCAGGATCTACATTAGTGCATGTGATTTCCTCCATGCAGATTTACTGTTTCAATGATTTCCAGATGAATACAGCAGCAATGGTGATGCTTTGGTTCTCTGGAGAGGAAGTTCACATATAACAAATTAATCAAACAAGGAACTGTTTGGACAACTGAATTCAAATGAAAAAAATTCACAACAGTTTAGTGGAAAAAGCTATGTTGCTATTCTTACTTATGCCTTTTGAATTTCTCATGTCTCATCCAGCACCAATGAACAGGCAACTAGAGAGAAGTTGCAGCATGATATATCATATATGTATTGTACACATGCATGTATTAATTTTCAGATTCTCTCAGCTCAATTTCCTTTCTCTGATGCAGGTCTGCCTAAAATTGCAAAAAAAATCCCAGTTATACAGCATAACAAATAAAGACATTTAGAGATACTTGTTATTTGTTAATATTGCTATACATGAATGCCAGTTTCAAGCACAGATTGTTGGTATTTACCAGTTTCTGCTCTAACTCGGAGACTGTCTGCTCTCTCTGACGAGCAAAAAACTTAAGGGACTGAAACAATATTAAGAAAAACAGTGTTGAATGGCAAATGAAGCTTAATGAATGGAAAGTACAAATAAAAGAACTTCATATGAGTTTCCAACAATGGATGCAAAAGAAAGCAGTCACTTACTCCAAATCTTTGCAATTCAAGAGATCTACGCAATGCTTTTCTTTTAGTTAGAAGATTTTTTGCTAACTTTACTGAAGGCCGAGTATAGTTTTTTCCACGGTATATAATGATAGCATGACCCCGTTTTAGGTTGTCAACTGAAACTAAAATTCCACCACTTTCTGTTTCCAGCAATTTTGCAGTGTTTATGACCTGACTGAATAGTTTCTGCATCGTAATGACCTTCACCACTTCTCTGTGTTTCCAATGCTGATGTAGGCCTTCCAATACACCATCAAAGATTCCACGTCTTCCTGCATTCAGTTATACATTAGCAATGCTGAATTTAAATAATATTGCGATATATATGAAATCCATATGGAATATTCATACATACGTGTGCTCGGTACAATCAATTGCTAAGAGAAATTCTGAATGAAAAAGCTTTCCACAGTTGAATGTTATGCCAAACATCCACATATATAGTCTTTCTTAATAGACTGTGCAGGGACTCTTTGGCTATGGGTGCAACTTCTTTGCTACATGCATGTACATGAATACGCAATTCCCTAAGTGCATAAATCTACTATTTTCCAAGTACATTAAGGATTGTTACCTATTTCTAACAATTATCATATCCAAAGAAACCATCTAACAAAATTTCTTCAATGTATATGCTCTCTAACAAAATTTAATCCATGTATGGTATTTGAATGAACTAGGTATAAGTCAACCTCAAAAAGCTATATCATGGGGAGAGGATTGCCTCACCCAAGACTAAATGTTGAGAATTTAGAGCTTAAGTTTACAAGATTGAACATTTTCCAATAGCCTAACATCAATAGTAGGCATTTTTTTTTGTCAGCAAAACATAAATTAAATAAAAAAGGGATACTTCAGGAGTATCCCAACCCGTATACAAGAACCAGAGGTCTTCACCATCTATAGTCTTAGATAGGCATTAATATGAAATGTAGCAAAGGCTAATAAACCCCAAAAGCTACCATATGGGGAGGGGTATAAGGAGTACTTTGAGTAACTGATGTGGAACATCTTAACAATTGGTTTACTAAGCAATAAGGAATTAAAAGATAGCTAAAAACAAAGGAAAAAAAAAGCAAGTCATATGTAGACACAGGAATGCTGGGAAAAAAAATGTAGAAACAAGAATGGAGAGTCTGTAAATGTGTATATCCAATTTAAATTGTCGAAGTGGAATTTCCATACCAAGCAGTAAGAAACTTTGCATCTTCAATCCTATCTTTCGAAAACATTCTCGCTCTTCATCTGTCATCATTTCCAAATCAGTATCCTGCTCACTGGGTGTCCATGCAGCATTTAACTTTGATAATTCCTTCCCTGATTTCTCCATTTTCTTGTTAAGCTGCAGAATCCACTCAATTAATTAAAGACTATCAATATATGATAAATTCAAAAGGAAAACTTTAATTAACTACATCTTACAATTAATGCTCTGTGTTGTTCCTCTTTCAATTCCTTCTCCAGTCTACATATTTCTGCTTCTAGTTGAAGGTTTAACTCTATGTCTCCTTTTTTTGCATCCTCAAACTTTGTTTGAATTTCCTTGAATTCTGTTAAAGTTCCACTTGTACTAGTGTCTTGTGGCACTTCATCAATAGGAGAAAGGGCTTCCAGTGCTTTCATTCGCGCAACTTCTTCATGAAGTTCGAAACTTTTAAGCTCCAATTCTCTGTTTTCTACCAAAGCTGCAACTCTTTTTGGAAGGAAATCATTTCCCCTATAGAGTATTATGTAAAATTTGTTGCGCAATAACAAAATTCCTCCAGTGAGACACTGCATTAAATACATAAAATATTTAGACCTGTTTCTGGATACATAAACCAAAACCATTAAAAGAACTAATATACAAGCTACAAAAGACAGCCCAAGCGACCAACTCCACCAGTATTGCATGACTATTAGGCATAGAGCATATATGCAAGCTAATCTGGAAAAATATGGTTGGTGCAACAAGTGATTTTTTCTTCCAGTAGGCATTGTGAAAATTCATTCTAAATTTAATAATTATAGGCCCTTGCATCGTAGTGACTTACACAGCCATTCTTGTATCAGGCTACATTTCAAGCTAGGACAACCAATACAACAACTTTTTCCCCAACAAGTGAGTTAGGACAATCATTTAACTGTCTCCATCACAACGCAATATGAAAAAGTCCCGCTCAGATGCATAATATTGTTAATGAAACCTACACCTAACGTTTAGGACTGCATCTCATATACATGGGACAGTTAAATTTCTATCAAACTTGCCTTTAGTTCATTGGCCATAACTTCATTGTCAGTGTTTGGAATTCCGTACTTGATAGAAATTTTTGCTATAAGACTCTTCTCCCACAACTTTAAGATAGCAGCAGCTAAGCCCTTGAGTCTTTTGTTCCTTCCTTCATAAAAAAGAGACAAAAATATTTAATTAACTTCATGCACAAAACTTCCACAAAAATAGCTATGCTGGGCAATTGCTTATTGAAGCTAATGTTAATTTACAAGTAATTAATTTAGATTTTCCTTATTGAAGTTATTGATTAGATTCATCATTCTTGAAGAAATTACTTCTTGATATGGATACCGCTTGACCATGTATATGTAGTGCATAAATATTGCATCAAGAACTCAGCCCCATTCAAGTATGCTATTGCTTTCTAAATTGATACCATTGAGGTCAAAAGATTAAGACATAAGAACTATCACCAATTGTGGCAACTGACACTGAATTGTATATGTAGTTATTTCCAAGAATCGGCCAACAGACTCTTTGAATCGAGTCTCTATCTACAAGTATAAAATCAGTCATGAAAACAAACATGGATGCTCATGCTTGTAAAGACGAGTTTATGTCTTATGCACAACAAAATAAGTTATTGGCTATAACCTACCCATAAGCTAGTATGTACAAAACTATGTTATTCAATTCATTATATCTGAGGAAAGAAGGATGACAGAATTCATAACCTGATGAAATAAACAGCATTGTTCAATTAAGGATAGGCAAAAAATGCACTGAGTCAGCCATAACAGCAAATTAATGATAAGAAGATTGCTAGCAACACACTCTTTCCACGAATTTGACAGTTGAAGCGTATTAAAAACTATGATATCATGATTGAGACTGATTATACAATGTGAAAGTCACACAATATTGTGATTTTCAATAAATTTCGATCAATAATGAAGAGTGTTAGAAATGTGTTGCTAGCATTTCTCATAATGATACAAAGAGCTGGAGAGTGAAGATATCTCGAGATAATGTTGATGATGATGATGATAACAATGACCAAATGGTCAAATATGAAATCAAAGCAAATAAAAATTATAAATATATTTTGTTAAGCTGAATTATCCTGATAATTATTTTATATAAATTGTACACCTATTAAGGAAAGTCTTGAAAATAAATTGAAGGATCACAAGAAGCAGGAGGGTACCAAGGACAAAATGAGTCGGTAAAAGTTGAGCAAGCTTCCTGAAGTATGTTAGTTCATAATCACTTAGTTTAGCACAAGAATGAGGTGGACAGATCCTTAATGGAGGCTGAAATCCAGGAACATCTTCAGGAAGTAAGTCAGCATCTACTGGCAATGGCTTGGCCATCCACCAATCAATGAAGCGAGGTCCTAAGTCATCCAATAATCTATCAGTTTCCCTCTCATACAGTGAGCCATTGGCCGTTTGAAAATTCATATTTTGTTCTCTAGTTGCTATAGAATCCTTATCCTCAGCAATGAAGTTCAGCATCTCACTCAAACTGTGGTTGGAATCAACTGAGCATATATCACCAGTGGTAGCTAATCCCGCCCCACTCATTTCAGAATGATTTGTTCTTAGACTGGGATAACCTGTAGTTGTCAACTGATGATTGCCTCCATGGTAAACCACAAGAAAATCCTTCTTACTCAAAACAACCAAGCCTCCAGTCTTTGTCTATTCAAATGGAAAATGAGAACTAATGTAGTCATAAGATAGTGTGGAAGGATAACATGAAACATGTATAAAACATAACAGAAATAATTATGTACAAATCAGAACAGTTTGATTAATATTACATCATTGACAAAACTAATTCATGGAAAATTATTATTTGACAACTGCTTTTTAAGCTGCACCAGATTACAACACATTTAAAAGTTATTTTTACCCTTCAACAAATCTACATACTTCATCAATCAAAGTTTTATTGAAGGTGTTTTTGGCGCAAGCTGTCAAACTATCATGACCCCTAATTCATATATAGCAGCACATCTGCACTATATAGCAGTAACAAGACACTCCATATTATATATCAATAATTAGTCAAAGTCAAACCAGCTTATATCAAATTTCAATATTGAACACCTATAAACATACTTGCATATTTGAATCCTTATCTTAGCTCTAAAAGTTGGAAATTCTATCAAACCAAAACAAATGCTTAACTAGCAAAAACACAATGCACAAAGTATGAATTGCATCAACAAATACAACTAGATTGTCAGCAGGCAAAAAATAACTATACACACAGCACAACATGGCCTTATACAGCCCATCCTTCAGTCATGCACAGGTACAAAACATTAACAGTCTAACTTAATGATCCATGCTTTCAGTAATATAATGATGGCAAGCAGTTTAACAAAAGTCTACTGGTGGAATAAGAAGAAACAAAAACCTCAACAATTTCTCGAGCTCTACTCATATTCCTGCATAAAGGGATATCAAATTTAACCATGGCAAGCTCATTTCTCCTCCAAGTCCATTTAATTTGATCCACAACATCTTGTGTAACACCAGCTTTCTTAACCTTGATCCAGGTTCTCATCCTTGCAGCTTCATTCCTCAACCTTCGAAGTAGTACCTTATCAAGAGTCAACTCTGCAGCAGTGAAAGTCTTTTTCCTTTTAATTTTCTCGTAAACAAACTTCCAATCGTTCTCCCATGGCATTCTCCCCTTAGTTCTTCTAACTTCCTCATTTTCCTTCAAACTATCCAAAACTCCTCCAATGTTTTCAACATTGGGAGAACCAATAAGAGCCCCAGCAGAATTGTGAGTGCCGTGAAGCTTTTCAACCTTCTCCACAATTTTCTTCATGGTCTTCTTCCCCCTGGCCTCTTTGCCCATCAAATCTTTATCAGAAAGTTCTTGTCTTTCCAACTTGAACTTCTTGGATTTGGGGTTGGACAGGTCAAGGAGCTCATTGGGTTGGAGAAGAAGAGGACCCTTCATCCATGGAGGAGTGGGGCCTTTGATGGGAAGTTGAGAAGGGGTGTTGTTGGAATTGGGAAGCATTGAAGAGGAAATGTGAATGTAAGAATATGAATATGCATTTGGAGAGAAACGAGGAGAAAGAGAAAGAAACAGCATCATTGATTCTACCCACAAACACCATACGACGAATGATGAAGCTTAGCTACTCAACTCAATCTTCTTCACCATTTCTTCATTCTTCTCATTTTCATTTGAGAAAAGCTTTTATGAACAGTATAAACTATTTATAATAATATAATAATATTTTTAAATTAAAAAAAATATTAATTTATTGGTCTGAAGTGTATGTTTATACTCTTCATGGTGATATTGTTTTTCTTTAAAATTATTTCAAATTGAAATTAAGAAAATGACATTATTTAAGTTTCATGCAAGAAAAAGTTCAGTAAATCAATTTTTAAAATAATTTTGAAATTGGTCATTTTCTTTATATTTAAAATTACCTTATAAATATGTTTCTTATATTAAAATTAATTTCTGTATATATATATATATATATATTAGAAATACAAATTTAGAAAAAATGTATGAAAAAATTTAATAAATTAATTTGCATAAACTAATTTTATCTTTATAAGAGATGTATAAAAAATGTAAGACGAGAATAAGATAGAAGATGGGTGACTACAGAAGGAGACAGGGAAGGGTATTTTTGTCTTTTAAACCCTATGGAAGTACAGGGAGAAATCATGAAAGTGCGTGAAGAAATAACCCATTTCACATGGATATGATCCAAAGCAAAGCCCAAGATTTTTATAAACAAAAAAAAGTATAAAATAAAGCCAATCATTGAACTATCAACAGTAATATAACAATTACTTCACTCACTAAATGCACCCCCACACAAGATTTCATTTTTTTTTCTGTATTTGTTATTCCACTCCGATTAATAATACATATATATAGTTAAATACGGTATAAAAGTTTACTGTAAAAAAATATTTATTTCATATTTTCTTAATTTATCAAAAAACCACGTTAGTCTAAGAAATTATTGCGACTTCAATATCCTAAACGTGTAACAATATTATTTGAAAATTTAAATAATAATAAAGATATTAAAATAATAACTAGAATTTAAAAACTCTAATCACAAATCCATAACAAGATCCTATGGACTTGATTAAAAGTTACGTGTAGAAAATTAGCAATAAAGCTGTTGAGTAGTTTATAAAGAAATAGTAAAATGAGATTTATGAAGTTAATTGTTACTTAAGCGTCTAAGTTACGATTGAGAGGTGAATTGTGACTCTCAATAAAAAGTAACTGTATGGTTTAGGAAAATAAGAAAGAAAGTGAGAAAAAAAAAGTATTTGATAGTAATATTAAGTAATAGACTTTAAACTTATTAAACTTAACCCAACCTTTGATCAAACATGCGATCACGCGATAGTGGGTGATCAAATTCTTGTTAGAATATATTCTAGATGATTTTGATATCATATTAACAAGTACATATATTTTCATTTTTTTAAATATAATCTGTATGTAATTATTCTCGTTTCATAACGCCAGAATTACATATAAATTATGTCTGTATGTAACTTTTGGTTTACATCCAGAAAAAATCTGTATGTAACATGTATTTATATACTGAATTAAATTCATATTAAATATTCATATATAACGCTCAATTTAAATAGAGATTCATATTTATACGTAATAATCAATATGTAAATAAATAATTTTGATAAAATAAGGTTTCTACTGATTTATATATCGTAAAAGTCAAAAGAAACTAAACTTTAAATAACTTCAATAATAAAATATTAATAGTTTAACTTATAAAATGAGATATTTGTATAAAGATGATGAAAGTGTGGAATGAATGATGAGGAATGGGTGAAGATTGAGCCAAAACGAAAGAAGAGAGTTGGAAATGGCGTAAAGCTGCGAGCACTCGAACAGCGCAATGTAAAAACCAGAAACGCAAAGATGAAGTACTTTTTTAGTGTTTGGATAATTGAATAGGTGGCTTTATTGGGTGAATGGATTCTGACAGTTTTGCGTGAAACCGTAGAAGAAGGGTTAAAAGAAAGTTATCAGAAAGTAAGAAGAAAGTGGTGGTGGTGACATGTTCGGTAGCAGCACGAGTGATGTTCATGTCCACCACCTTATAATGCGTATGCTTTGTCACGTCAAAGGTTTATCAATTATGATCTGCATGTGGTCGTTCTTTCATGCTTTTCTTTCTGTCTCTCCTCCATCTTCGTAAAACGATAATGTTCCTCGGTTTTCTTCCACCAAACCAAATCATCAAATCGTTTCTCCCATTTTCCACTCTCTTCTTGCCACGTGCTTCATCATTTCATATTTGGGTCTTTTGTTAACCACCATCTGCATCAAAATAAAACCTTCACTTTATCGTGGAAACAAAACAACACTACTTTACACAGTACAAATCTCATCTGCATGTGCCAATTTGCTTCAACATTCATTCACATTCTTCAATGTTGTTTAATTAATCATTTAATAAAAATTAATTTTAAAAATAAAAAAAATTAGTTATTATATTGACTAAATTAAAAATCATTTTATAAATTAAAAATTTAGTGATATTTAAAGTAATTTTTGTTATTAATCAAAATTTATAAAATAATTTCTAAATTAATATCTAACTATTAATTAGTTACTTAGTAATTAAATTTTAAATTAATTTTTATTAATTTTGTAGATAGTAATTTAGAATCTAAAATATTAATATCTAAAATTTGTGTAGCTAAATTATATATTAATTTATAAATCATTTTATAATATTTTATTAATAACAGAAGTCACATTAGATATTAATAATTTTTTAGTTTTTAAATTAATGTTTAATTTAGTTTTGATTAATTATTTTTGTTTTTCTATGATTACTACTTAATAATTTTTTTAATGGTTATTTAACCTCTTAATTTTAATAAAAATCGGGGAAGAGGGAAATGCACACAATTTTTTTTTCTCTCACTTTGATAGAGAGTGGAGGATAAAAAAAATAACCCTCATAAAATTTATTGTTTTTTAATTGAGATTTCTAATAATATTAGCATATAAAAAACTCTTTTCGAAAGTTACACGTTCAATGAAATGGTAAATGTATTGTCATGTCACATTTTTTGCTTGTCAAGGAGAATGAATTTGTATTTGTTTTTCCTTTTTCTTCTCAAACAAAAAAATAATAACTTTTTTTACTTGTTTTACTATTTATATAGTCAAACGTATAATACATAATATTTTTTTGAAATGTTTAAGGAATTTATTCAAACTTACGAAAATAATTATGACTTCTCTTTAAACCCATTTAACTTATATTAATAAGTTTTTACTAAAAAAATCATTACATATAAACTAAGTTTAGTAACTAAAATAATTAATTATTATTTAATTAAATAAGTGATCATTTTATAAACCAAACAAAATATTAATATATAAAATAGTTTTTATTACAAATAAAAATTTATAAAATGATTTTTAAATTGGTATTTAACTTTAGTTAGTTACTTATTATTTTATATTTAAAATTAATATCTATTAATTTTTTAAACTAATTTAGAATTTAAAATATAATGATTAATTACTTTTTTGTCTTTAAATTTGATTACTATTTAATGATATTTTTAGTGGTTTTCTTGTAATAGTATTCTTCAATTTTATTTTTTTTGGTAACTTTTATACGCTTCACTAATTAATCAAAAATATTATTGACTTGATAATTGAAATGAAAGATAGTTTAGAATCAACATGGTTTCTTAATACATGGAAAGATAATTTTTTTATTCTTTCAACTTATTATACTTGCTAGGGTATTATTTCCAGCCAAAATTGTACAGAGAAGTATATATTTTTATATATAAGTTTTATAATAAAAAAGAAAAATGAAAAATATGTTGACACAACATGATGAAGGGAAGTGAAACCTAAACTAAAGTGAGGAAATAATTGTTTGGTAGTGCTATAAATAGGCAAACAGTTGGGAACGCCCTAAGAACAAAGCCAATCTATTTATTAGCCAAACTTTTTTTCTTACTTTTTTCTTAGATCTCAAACTCAACCAACAAACCTAACTCATTATCAATTCAGTTAAAATGGATTAGTCTCATCATTTTACTTTAAGTTGTAGGCTCATTCACTTAATCATATCATCTTTTCATTGTTTACCAATTAATCTGGAGCTCTTTTAATATGTAAATTCATGGATTTAAATTTGTATTCATACCATAGTTTTGATGTTTTTTTATCTGGAAATTATTAACGTTTGACAGAACGAAGGCCTTTGTGGTGGAAACTTTAACGTCTCGTCATGTCCCCTGTTTGGCATACCATCTTGGACTTTAATTTGCAACATATGTTACAACTTGGTTTTTGCACATAAATGGTTCAATTATGCATAATTTATTATGGATACAGGTTAAAGAAAATTATTAAGTATTTGGGTAAATCGTGTCTGGTTCGCATGAAGTTATAAATGTTTAAGACGATTTTAAGATAAAAGTAATATAACTGAAGTGGTAACACGATTTTAATTTATCATTCATGTACTAAAGTCGTTTTAACATGAGATGATTTTAATTGAATGTAATACAAGATTTAACCAAAGTCGTATAAGTTTCACAAAATTTATGAACAACATCTGCAACACGATTTCAATATTGATTATTCTCTATAGGGAAGTTGTGTGACTCATACACGACTCCTTTATATAAAATTGTGGCAACAAATCGACTTATATAATGCATAATATTTTTTTTTACCTGTAATAAATTATATAAATTACACCATTTACTTGCAAAAAGGTATAATTCCGCTAGTAAAAAAAAACAACAATAAATAGGATTACAATCCCTCAAAACCCTTAAGCCTTCTCACAACTACAATTTAAGCACGTATACAAAACCTAATGATTAATAACACACTACAAGTAATAGAAACTTTGTAATGTTAGATTAATTGATGTACTAGAAAAAATCACTAAATAAAAACTAATTTTAGAGATAAAAAATAAAGTCACTATATTAATTAAATTAAATATTATTTTAGAAATTAAAAAAAATATTGGTATTTAAATTAGTTTCTAAATTAATATATAATTAACTACTAATTACTAAAATCGGTTGCTAAAATCTCATTATCTAATTAGATATCAATTTAGAAACTAATTTATAAATTTTATTAACAATAGAAACTAATTTAAATACTAATAATTTTTTTAGTTTCTAAAATAATATCTAATTTAATTAATATAGTAAGTAATTATTTTTGTTTTCTAAAATTGATTTTTATTTAGTATTAAATATTATGAAAGACAAATCCAGGGCAAGAAAATTACGTAATTTCTTTTGCTATAAAAAAATATGATATCATAAAGAAAAATATAACTTTACAGGAGATATGATAATTAAAAAAAAAAGTAGATTTCATATACATTTAACTGTGTAACTACTGATAGGAAAAAACAGAGGAATAGACTTTCATAATACAAGTTCATTGTATCCCTACAATTTGTTCCAGTTGCAGGAGTCTCTTTACCTTTTCTGTATTTCAATTGCTATTGGAATAATCATTTTCAAATATAAATGTTGGTTCAGGTGGTGGTTTTGTTTGTTTTTTTGGGCTCAGGAACCAAAATTTTAAACAGAAAGAAGAACAAGGTAGATGCATTATTGGAGCTAATAACTAGGCACAAAAGTAGAAGCACTATTAGGGCTATTTTATCACTATGTGGAGCACTGCATTAAAACCACAAATTAATTTGCCCCTCCCATTTAGAGGTAAAAGACTACTTAATACATATTGTATTCAGTTATTGCATGAAAACTGTGCCGCAAAGTGGACAAAGATACAACACGTAACTGCATCATGTCATAATCTTTAACTATTATCAATCATGTAACAGTTATGAATGTTGTGTGTATAATAAAGAGTAATGTTTTCACATTGCACAGAAGTTAGTTAATACTTAAGCCTCCATTTCTGGTTAATTAACCTCCAAAACTACAATGATGTGGCTGAAAATTTATCAGGGGTGTTGAAATTACAAGTTTGAGAAGAGAAAAAACTAGGCACGATGTTAGAAGTTGCCAAACTGATATTTGGTTGCATTTTTTATTGAAAAAATGTTAGTGCTCTTAAAAGGGATTGTTACACGTGTCGGACATTGTTACAAGTTATTCTGTATATAAATAGAAGGTGGCAAAGCTTGTTGAAGGGCACATTGTCCTACTCATACAGCACAAAAGGCAAAGCTAGTTTTTCCAACACTTTAGCAAACGCCTCAACATCTAAAAATGGTTTCATTTTCTGATCATGAGATGGTTTTGATCTTTGGTCTCCTAGGTATTAATTTGACTCACTAGTACTATTCTCATTCCAACAACATATGACTACACCATTTTCAACTTCGATGTCATCATCAAATATTTATATTTAGCTAGTCTTTTATTCCAAAGGGTCTAGCAAAAAAGATAGCTAGCCATCTTTGTTTTGTAACTTTTTTTTACAATCTCATTAAGGTTTTCAGTTTTCATCACTCGATCATGAGTGTAGAAATGCATCTAATAACAGTAACTTACAAATCTACCTGCTGATATTCTATTTTTGTATTGATCCTTCACTGATGTTCTCTGTTTTCTTCCCCACTATAGGTAACATTGTCTCATTCCTGGTGTTCTTGGCACCCTTGTAAGTCCTGTTTGAAACAAAAATAGAATCATGATTTTCCATTACCCCACTTACCCTTGAAATACTGATTTTTATTTTATCATATTTCTGTCTCTCACAGGCCAACCTTCTATAAAATTTACAAGAACAAATCATCTGAGGGGTTTCAATCAATTCCATATGTTGTTGCTCTTCTTAGTGCATTGTTGCTTCTGTACTATGGCTTCATAAAGACCAATGCTCTTTTGATTGTCACCATTAACTGTATTGGATGTGTTATAGAAGTTACATATCTAGCAATGTACATCATATATGCCCACAAGAAGCAGAAGGTGAAACCAAAATATTCTCTACACTTTTCCATTTTGTTCTGCATAGCATATTTAAAATATGAAAAATGATATATTAACAACCTTGTTCAGTATACAAATCTTGTTTTTTTTCTGAAATTTCAATTTTTATATGATATAACAAAAATACCTTTTTTTTATATCATCACTTGTAGAGTGAAAGTTCTCGATATATCATTTCTATTTGCATAGACTTATTCATTTTGGAACCAGCTTTATTACTATCAACAGTGTTCAAAGGTGTAACTTGGTAAGCTTATTTACCTAATAAGCGTTTTGATGGATATTGCAGATTTCCACTTTGGTAATGATACTCATTGCTGATGTTGGAGGTTTTGGCTTAACCATGTTAATCAGCACCTTCGCTGTGAAGGGAATTGCCCGTGTTCATGCTGTTGGATGGATTTGTGCCATTTTTAACATTGCAGTGTTTGCTGCTCCCTTAAGTATTATGGTACATTCTATATTCAATTATTCATATAACACATATTTTGCAAAGTTATGCATCTGAAAATATGTAAAATGTGTACATTAATTGCAGAGGAAGGTCATAAAAACCAAAAGTGTAGAGTACATGCCATTTTCATTGTCCTTGTTCCTCACCCTCTGCGCCACCATGTGGTTTTTCTATGGGCTCTTTGACAAGGATGAGTTCATTATGGTGAGGAATAACATTCTATATCTATTACAACATCCTACTAATTTTTTCTTGAAATAAAACTGATGAATCTGTTGTTTTGGGGTATCATCAGCTGCCAAATGTGCTAGGATTTCTCTTTGGCATCTCCCAGATGATCTTATACATTATATACAAGAATGTTGGGAAGAACACGAAAACCAACTGTGCAGAGCAGCAAGAAAGTGAGGGCACAAAACAGCACAGCTGTGGTGACAATAAACTTGATTTCCCTTCAGTGGTGGAAATGAAAGAGAATCAACTGAATCAAGTTTGAAGTTGTGTTGTTGATAAATATCTAAGGTCTACCGTTGATGGAAGACTATATATAGGCTTAGGTTGAATGCTGAATAACTAATATATCGTATCTAATTACACTGTTGTAATAACAACTGTTGCCACTTGGCATGCATTGACTATGTAATAGGATAATGATTATAATTCTGGTTGAAGTATATGGATTGGTTCTGATTGAAATCCCAAAAGTTCTACTTCTACATGTTTAAAGCAACACTAAAGGCTCAATTAATTTGAAGTATGTAACATTTATCTCAACCATGATATATAAAAACAAACTCAAAACAGTGAAAATAATGGCAGAAAATATTTGTCTACAGTATAGTAACTTACTTAATGTATAGTATGTATCCTTAATTAATATATTCCAGATCTATTCATTGGAAATCAATGAGGACATGAAAGTAAGGTTTTGCTGACAAATTTCCAGTTTCCATCGTGTTGACTATTACAAGATCCTTTTAATAATGTTATTGAGTAAGATTATACCAGCATTATAATTAAGTATGAATGTCAAGCAACAAGGGAGACAATGGCAATAATAAAGGCTTCAATGCGTTTGGAAGAAACTTTCTTGAAAAAAGGAAGCACATGTTGGTGGGGTAGCCATCATAAACACATGTTGATCCAAAACGAATGTAATTCAGAAATTCATCTGTAATATCTTTCGACCCAAATGTTCTAGGCCTTGACCAATCCACCCAAGTGAGGCCACGATTGTAGCTTAATTGAGGGTACATTATATGTACAAAAGATCATGGTGCAAAAGAGTAGTGCCAAACTATACGTATTTGGTGTCAGAAACAATGTGAATGGCAAGCTCACGATGGACTTCAAACCATTGAGACCCTTTCTTCAATCGTTAATGTTAATAATGGGCCACATTTTGGGGTTGTATCTTCCTCAGCCATCTCTTTCTGGGTCATAATAGGAGCCTGGGAAGCTCATGATATAGTTATATATAGTTCTGAAGCCAAACAAAGGGATGCAGATCTGAAAGCCACAGAATTTCTATGGAGCAATTTCAGTATAAATGTCCCCAAGCACGACCAATCAAGCCTCATGATGCACTAAAGTAATTACAGAGTCTGCACTAGAATCTGTTTTAATTAGTATGTCTATTTCCATGCGATTTCAATGTGCAGTTATAGTAAGTATGAGTTTTGAAGTATTTACTTTATAAAGTCCATTAACTCAGAAAACCATGATTGTGACTCACTGTAGGCACTTTATTCATGTGGGGGTGAAGAGAGATGAAACTAAGCAATAGCAAGCTAACCTGGCCAGGAACATTTTTCCATAGAAACAGAATCTTCAAGCACGGTTCCATTGAAAGAAGGATGTTGGTGCAGGTAAATGGAGTAAAAATCATGGCTTTAGAAGAATTTTTCCAACAAGGGTGCCTGCCAGGGGTATGACCCTTTAGCCAAGAACATGAAGGACACTTTTGGATCGGCTTGCTTACTGAAATCTTGAATTCCTGAAACCAAGGATGCTTGAGAAACAACTCTTGGTCGGTCATGTTGTGCATGAGAGAGATGTGCCTTTGATTCAGCACTAGTTGAGTTGAACTTTGTGTTCTGTGATGAAGAAAATGCTTTCAATGGTGGTGGAAACAATATTATGATTGGAATAATCACAAAGTCCTGCAGACTGAAAGATGGGTTAATATTAAAGCATGAGACAGAAAATATTCCTAGTCATAGAACAATTATAAGAAGACCAAGTTACACATTTGTGTTCCTATACAATGGACAAAAGATTGGCTAGAAACTGGGTGAGATGGTTTATGCTCCATGTGCCAAATATCAATAGACGCACAAAATGACTGCAAGAGAGAACAAAAAGCTTCTTCGTTCTATTCTCTCTAGTGAGTTGTGAAGTCTTTGAAGTTGGTGCACTTAGCTACTACAGCTTTCATGTTCAGATTACGCATATTATGCACTTTTCAACTCCTGATGTTCACGAATCAAAACCATAAAGCAGTATATCGTAGCAAGGCTTCTAAATGTATCTTAACACATTATGTTGTTAGTTTATTTTGAATGAAATTAACAATAATTGAATATAAATATAGGTTTTTAATAGTATGTTGTAAGAATGTACTGTGCCAAACTCTTTTGAATATTATATTATTTTTTATATTTTAAATTTTAATTGAGAATCATAAAATTTTATAGGTTTTATACAATTTATGCTCTTGTATCCTCCAATGCACATGTGATACAAATATTCAATTATATAACGTTGACTAGAAATGTCAAATATTTATTTTTTTTACATTTTGTTTTTAAAAAATTGTCAAATTAAACCTATATATTTGTTATTATCAAACCTTTTTTTTTTCTTCCTTTTCAAATATAGTCAAACATCAAAACATTAAGATAAATATTAAATATCACTATTCTTCCACTACCAAAACATTAAAAATACCTAATTTCAAAACATTAAAAATACCAAATTCCAAAATATTAAACATAAACATTAATTCAAAAACATTAAACATAAACATTATTGACATTCTTCCATTTCAATAACATTGGATGCCACTTAGAAGAACCATATATTAAAACAATGACAATTAATTAATTAATTTTTCATAAAAATAATACAATAAAAATAAGATAACTTTTTGCTCAATTGAAATCGATTTAATTGGCATGACCCAGTTTAGGGTGATAGGTATCTATTTCGATGGTTGTTGGTTTTTGTGGGATGTTGGGTTGGTGGATAAGAGTTGTTGTTCTTTTTGCCCCT
>Ga0123342_1000293_pt1 | contig 73982 bp, 38 predicted proteins | sample Turbeawhitnodule_FD_89960 | JGI IMG/M metagenome (GOLD analysis project Ga0123342, IMG submission 89960) | Root nodule microbial communities of legume samples collected from Mexico - Turtle bean Mexico white nodule | ecosystem: Host-associated > Plants > Roots > Nodule | place: Mexico: Nepantla... | reverse complement strand
AGAACAGCTGAATTGAGCAGATTGTAGCGATTACCATTAGCAACAAAGGCATCTACAATTGGTTTCAGAAGATCACTTCTAACGAAATGATTTATAAGATGCTCATCCTGCAGGGCAACACTCCAAACTGTTACATGTACCGCAAGAGACAATTAACCATATTCACAAGAAACAAGAATCATACAAGGTGATTAAAAAAATAGAATCAAGCAGTAATATCCTAAAACAAGATAATTAGTTTCACATAAAAAGATTCAACCAACTAACTATCTTAAAGGTTGAATTTCAAAAATAATACCACGAGAACAAGTCATACAAAAAGAATTTAGTGATAACAATTTACATTAAAGATACCAGCATAAACAACTTAATGCAGCTATAACAAAGTAAACTAAATTGTCCAAAAGTTACATTCTGGCTAACGGATATCTTCCACCCCGCTTGAAAATGAAAGGTTGGAGAATAGCATGATTAAAGAAAAAATTACAGGTACTTTTCCAGTTATCAAAAAAGAAGATGCTCCCAGACAGCCAAGATTTCATACTCCAAGGTCCTCAAACCTAGTTCCCTTCTCAATAAAATTTAATGTAATAAGCTCCAAATTGACAAAATGTACAACTCAACAATTCGTCCATAGAAGTTTATGGAAGGAAATAACAGAGAATAAAATAAGTTATAGGTTCCACATACAAATGATTTCCAATATTCCACTATATATTTCATAACTTCAGAGCATTCTCAAGCTTAAATCACTCACATTACTACTCAATATGCCCTACCCTAAAAAAGAAATAAATCAGTAAAGACACCTCCTTAAAAATAAATACACAGGTATCAAGGTTCATTCTGTAATGATTGGGAGAAGGGGTTTTATTTTCTGTTGATATAAGGCTATAAGTGTAAGACCTATATGAACCCTAAAATTACAAGCCTGTGGCAGAATATCAAGATTGAGTTGATACATATAGAGTTGGGGAAGGGGGATCTTCATCTGACATTTGCACGGCCAAAGTCAAAAACAGACAGTATCCGCACAAACATTTAAACATACATGACGTGAGAGAATAGCACGAACAAACCGAACAGCGCCAACAAGGTATTTTTCTCTTCTCCGTGTCAGTAACAGAATTTTCTCCATTACTTTATTCAAAAGAAAGTTACACCTGCAAAAAAAAGTGACCCATGTCTCAATCACATTAAGTGATCAACTACATAATGTCATTCAGATTACTGCCTGACAAGAAAGAAATACTTTATCCTGTATGCGTGGTGTAGACCGCAAAACCGTAGCAATTCACATTTGTTTGATAGTATCTCTGGCTTTGTCCCACTCTGACACTTTACTTGGCTATTCACAGGAACATTTTCTGTAGGACATGATGCTGTTATCACATCAATCAGTTAACTCAAATGCTTCTCATAGAAAATATCGATAATAGTATCCCTCTGTCAAGTAAAACTGAGAAGAGCCAACTGAATCAGTTAACAATATATATCAGAAGAAATCAGCCATCAAAGAGTGGAGCCAACTGAATCAGTTAACAATATATATCAGAAGAAATCAGCCATCAAAGAGTGGTTGTCAGTACCTTTCACCCCGTCTCTCATTTTTCCGTTTCCGTCTCATATCAACTTTATCAGGCCTCAAACTCCTCTCTACTCATAACTGGGGTGGAACATTCATTCCCATACCGAAGTCAGCAAGATCCCTGAACATAAAGTATTGTATTACAATTAGACATTCTAAATACTAATACATCGACATTGGATTGGATAAACATGCAACCAAATTCAATAGGAGTTTCAAACTACAACTCTTAAATCCATAGAAAAACGCAAGAAAGTAAATGGCACATAAAAATCTATAGAAAAAGAGAGCAAAATTGAATAAAAAGCACATACAGTTTTTGGTTTCACTGATGAAACATCTCCAACACTGCTCTCTTCCCTACCAAAGTCTCGATCTTTGGAAAAGTCCCTGTTCAAGAAAAAAAATACTATACCAACACAAATGTTGTTGTAAAACTATTAACCTAAAGAACAATTCAAAATCTAAAATTCGTCTATCATACAATTATACACAAAATATAATTAATCATCCAAGACATTTTTTAAATATACTCCTAACATAAAATTAAGATAGAAAATCATCTTGATTTAGTCATGAGTGTGCACCCTCACCACTCAAGATTCTTTTCATTCTTAGTACTTTCATCTATATTCATAACAACTAGTTTGACTCCAATACAAACAAGATTTCAAGAAGACAACGTTGTTACCAGTAGGAAAGCCAAATAGAGAAAAGAAAAGCATGATCATTCGGTGATGATGGTTGACACCATCATTTTTCTCTTAAATCCAAATTACAAACTCTATAAAGTATTATTTTATTATAATATTTTGTTTTTTTATTATTTTAATATAATATTGTATTGTGAAAAGTGGTTGTTAAATGAATGTAGGTGAAATTCCAACATGTAATAACACCATTGGACCATTATCGTGCAGTGCAAAGTAACTCTATCCACTACTTTGGTTTTTAACAAATTGGCTGCTGTTAACCAATCATTTTATGATCAACCAGACTGTCACTTAAAATAAATTTTTTATCAATAAATGAAGCAGAAACAATTAACTCTACAGTTTACTATGATAACAAATGGGATTATCTGTGCAATCAGTGCTCTTTTGCAGACTTGAGGTTAGAGTTCCGATAGAAAAACGCAGGAAAGTAAATGGCACATAAAAATCCATAGAAAAAGAGAGCAAAATTGAATAAAAAGCACATACAGTTTCTGGTTTCACTGATGAAACATCTCCAACACTGCTCACTTCCCTACCAAAGTCTCGATCTTTGGAGAAGTCCCTGTTCAAGAAAAAAAATAATAAAGTCAGTAAAAAACAATGAGGAACAATTTTGGGATAAGTCAAGATAACTACTTTAAAAAATTTGGCTACTAAACTTATAAGACAATAACACGTATATATCCAGCAAAGATTTTTTGTTAGTTATTTTACCAAAACATAGACAGGATTTCTTTATTATGGAGGGAGGGACTGGCAGTAATCATAAATTCACTCTAGAATTATAAAATAAAAGTCTACTAATGTGCAACACAGATGGTGTGTTAAATATATGCTGGGAGATAAATGTCTCAATTGTTGCTATTTTAAGTACTTCATAAAGGTGAATCCAACTTCTTAACAATATATATCAGAACATGGAAACCAGACATCAAAGAGTGATTGTCCGTACCTTTTATCCCGTCTCTCATTGTCCGTAGCTTTACGGGCCTCAAACTCCTGATAAACTGGGGGTGGAACATTCACTCCCATACAGAAGTTAGCAAAATCCCTGAACATGAATTATTGTATTACAATTAGACATTCTAAATACCAACACATCGACATTGGATTGGATAAACATGCAACCAAATTCAATAGGAGTTTCAAACTATATTATTAACATTGGTAGTGAAGATCCGCAGTTAAGAGATTTTTGATAGTTTAAAAACCACGACGTACCTCTCCTCTCCTTGTCATTAGCAGCGCACAAAAGTGCATTTCTAGAATCATCATTAAAAGCTTCACTTGATTTATGATGAAACTGTAAAACAATATAGTTTTCCAATTCAGATAACTGATATAAAATATAAAAGTAAATACCTGCATCTGAATGCTGAGACAAACTAGAAAGTATATTTTGCCTTTCTTTGACGAGTCGAGCCCTAAGCAATCAGCCAGTCTTTCTGGGCTTGTTCCCGGAATTGATGCACAAAGACGTGATAGGACAGGATGGATCAACAAGAGCAAAAAGTAAAATACTCAACCAGGATACATTACTCGGTAGCCATTGTTGTTTATAAAATTAGCCACTACATTCTAAGACTTGTTGTGATAAATAGTAATCAATGTCAATCTGCCATGTCCCTTGATGTCTAGCACGTTGAGCAATGCCACCTGCACTGCCTGAACTACCACCCTGGTCGAAGCAAAACATAATATTAAAAATACAAAAGTGAGACAGAACATAACCTATGTCAAGTGCTTCATGAAAAACATTTCCCAGGATTACACTAATTGTCCTTTGATAGGGAGTGGATGACTAAATGACAAACCAGCTCATAGCAAATTATATAAGGGATTGTATCTCCAACAGAACATCCAGAAGTGTAACCCTGTTGCTTCAATCTCTGTGCCACCTATACGTTGTGAACAAGAAGAGCATCCTCAAAAGTCAGAATCAAGTAGGTCATAGCAAAAGAATATAGATAAGACTGTTTGAAGTAACAAAAATGAAAACAGATTGGACTAACAAGAACATGCTTAGCATCAGGATAAGCTTCAGAGGGCTTAGTCAATGTCTTCGTAATGACATATTTCTCCCATGGTACTTGTCCATTCCTCATTTCTTCTTGTACCTATTAAGATTAACATCTATCAGTTTGCATGAAAAACAAACCTCAAACTCAATATAAAAATCATTAATTAAAATGAAAGGCAAAATTTACATGAATAAAATCTCCAATGAACTTCAATTCTTTCACAAACGATTGATAACATGAATACGGTTAATCCCACCAAATGTGGATTATACACCCAAGCATTCAGGATTTCAGACCACCCTATAAATAGCATTCCACTCTTCGGCCAAAGAGTAGTAAGCCAAAAGCTTCAGGAAGCATTTTAAATTCACATAGTAGGTTATTATAAAGAAATCTCTGATACTTCAAGACATCACAATTTACCTGAGAGAGTTGTGGATTCACTCCACTACATGATCTGTAGGAATGGGAGCCACAATATAACTAGTTAATAAAAAATGAGTAATCATGCGTCTAGGTAGGCAAATTGGCAAAAAGGCAAGTAATATACCCTCCGGACAAAAAATTTGAGTCAAGCAAAAATCTCCTAATTCTTTAGCTAATAAGCTCACGTCACGACAACGAACAATGTCAAGACTTTTACGTTCAATAACCTGCACAATGCAATAACCTTCCGAATATTTTTGATAATGAAAAATAACAAGATATCATAAACATACCTTATATGGGATGCCATCTTTAAACAACATCTTTACAGCTGCAAACTTTTTTTTTTCTTGAGAAACAGCATCCTTTTATATAAACCATCAAGATCAATTTCCAAACATTTTTATTTCTTATTGACCTGATGACAAATTAAAGCAGAAAACACATATTTAGATGACAAAAGAAAACGAAGGAAAATCACCATTTATTCTTGAAATATGAAAACATTCCAGAATTATCTGTAGTTGCACACAGTGCAAACTAAACATGCTAAGAATATGCTGCAGTAGTGTCCAACTACTAAAACAACCTAAGCAACTGGTTAATGACAGAAAACAGAAAGTATAAACACATTCATTTTATCTTTTAAATCAACTCTAAGAAAAGAATCTTCAAATATATTTTATCGGAGAGATAACAAGGCTGAAAAACTCCATTTGTAGCTCTAAAACACCATGTTGCACAATATAAGAACAGAGGAAAGAATATGCAAATCTAAACCATCAAGAATTAAGAGCTTTTCACTGCTAATAGTCAAATCTTACCTCTTGAATAGCTTTTACGGCAATTTTATTAGCTTCCTCAATATCATCTAGCCCACTGTAAATCATTATTGAATCAGTATCACCATAGATCACCTATAAAGCAAAAAACATTGCAAAAATTAAGAACTAACATTTGCAACCAGTTACATCAAACAAATATAATTCATAAGATGAACAGTACTAGAGATAACATCATCTAAGTTCAAGGCATTCTGAACTAAATCAACAGTACTCTGCAGTATTTCCTTTCCCTGTAATAGACGTGCAAATGCAGATGTGAGCATTTGAAAATATCTTTCAGAGTATAGTAATCAATGGTAACGCTGAATAAGCAAGTGTAAGTATATTCTTACTTGTAAAGTAATGAGCTCAGCCAACGGCTTAGCATAAAATCTTGAACTGGAAAATCTCAGGCACCCATACATACTGCATATCACACCATTACATTTAACACAGAAGGAAAATCAGCATTAAATTTTGGAAGATGAAAGGAAAGAAGAAAAAATCACACCTGTTTGCAGTAAGCTTAAGTGTTTGCTGCTGAATATGTAGTTGTTGAATTCTAATAGGATCAGCTTTTTCATTCTTCTTTTTTACATTCTTCATCCATGACTTTACCTTCCTCCTAACGACAAGATTTTTCAGCACCTAGTGCGACAAACATACACAATTATACACGCATCTAAACTCTCTAGTCTACAGGAGAGAAAATGAAAATAGCCTTGTACATTAATAGTCATATAATTTTGTAAATAAATTGATAATTCGCATGAGAAACAGACTTGCCACTTTTACTTACTTTACAAAGCAACCAAATATAGTAGGACCTTTATTGTGTCCATGTGCAAAAACTAAGTTGCTTTTGTATAAGGAATTCTCAGACAATATTATTTCTTTTGAGGCAATCTAAAATGAATTGTTATAAATTGCTGTTTTGAAATAAATATGCTTTGTAGGTGAAATAAACAGCCATGGCTTGCCCTTACTGTGCTATTGCTGTACGTTACTTGCAGTGATTTTCTTTTACGGTTTTGTACGGTTTTGTACCTCATTAGGTAATAGTAAAGGATATATCATATCACCATGATCACTAATCAAATCGTATTTGGATACAGAAAAAATTATAGACGATGATGGTTGAAATCAGAGAAAAAAGTACATAAAAGAGAACAAAATTGAATAAAAAGCACATACAGTTTTTGGTTTCGCTGAAGAAACATCTCCAACACTCACTTCCCTACCAAAGTCTCGATCTTTGGAGAAGTCCCTGTTCAAGAAAAAAAATACTATACCAACACAAATGTTGTTGTAAAACTATTAACCTAAAAAACAATTCAAAATCTAAAGCTCGTCTATCATACAATTATACACAAAATATAATTAATCATCCAGACATATCTTTTAAATATACTCCTAACTTGTAAAATTAAGATAGAAAATCATCTTGATTTAGTCATGAGTGTGCACCTCACCACTTTATCAAGATTTTTTTCTTTCATCCTCGTCCGGACTAGTTTGACTCAAATATAAACAAGATTTTAAGAAAACAACGTTGTTACTAATAGGAAAGCCAAATAGAGAAAAGAAAAACAGCATTATCATTGGAAAGTTCAATTAGAGTTTCAAGTATCTCCAGTATAATATCAATCCATTTAAAGAACCATCTGAAGAATAATTTCTGTCAACATCAAAAAGGTAACTATATTATTAACATTGGTAGTGAATATACGCAGTTAAGAGATTTTTTATAATTTAAAAACGAAGACGTACGGAATGGATCTACAAGAGTGCATTTATAGAATCATCATTAAAAGCTTCAGGGGCTTAGTCAATGTCTTCGTGATGACATATTTCTCCCATGGTACTCGTCCATTCCTCATTTCTTCTTGTACCTATTAAGATTAACATCTATCAGTTTGCATGAAAAACAAACCTCAAACTCAATATAAAAATCATTAATTAAAATGAAAGACAGAAACAACCCAAATCAGGAAAGTGTCATCTTTAGGCGGAAACCCAAAACCCCAGAATGCAGAAGCAAAGAAATCATCACTGCACAGGTAAAGGCGAATCTAAACTCCTGGAAAAAAAAACTGGAAATCACAAAGATTGGTGTGAAAGAAAAGGTTAATATTTACTAAACAGAGTTTATTAGAGAGTATTGGGAGGCCCAATTAAATAATGCAAAAATTTTATTTTAAAATTAAAACTTCATTATTTTTGTTATTTTTATTATATTTTTATTTATTAACTCTTAAAAATGTGTTATAATTGAAGAAAAAACTGATATTATTAATTAAAATAATTAACTTTAAATAAATATTAATTAACTCTAAGTGTTTTATATTTTAAAAAAAAGTGAAATATATTCTACTCTAAAGTTTAAAATATATTTGTTAATAATTTTTTTTCCAAACAAAATTTAAACAAGATCCAAAATATATCCCTTAAAATATTAGAATTTTAATTATTGTTTAAATATAAATAAACACTCCATAATTGAAAAAGATAGAGTATATATTAATTAAAATAATACAGTGAGACAAATTATAGAGTAACTAATTAAAGATAGAGTATATATTTCCTTAGTCTTCATCTTCCAAACCCTTCAGTGTAAGATCCTCTTTTCAAGTTTTTTTTTTTTATGTCAAAGTGTGTTGCATTTGAACTTTAGAAACCTATTTTTTATATTAAAAACTTGAATTTAAAAGATTATACAAAAATGTTATAATTTATAAAAAAAAAATTATTATCAAGATTTTGTAAGTTGAATCCAAAAACATAATTATAACAACTTCAATAATATTTAAATTTCTGCTATGAATTTATAAGATTTTACAAAATTGTACAGTTTTTTAAAAAATAGAATAGTTTAAAATAATAAAATATAAGATTTATGCATGAAAAAACATATTTATTAACAATTAATTTAGAAAAAATATATTTTATAAATTAAAAAATATTAATATTTAAAATAATTTCTATTATTAATAAAAAATTATAAAATAATTTTTAAATTAATACTCAATATTAATTTTCACGGTTTTAATTATTAACCATTTTAAAATATAAATTAGTTTTAACAAAATTTTAAATTTTATAAATTTAAAAGTAGATCATTTTGATAGAATTTTAGTTTTGAACAAAACATTTATTTATGCTTTGATGTTTAAATATCATAGCTTTTTGCACAGTAATTTTTATGTTGCCGAATTTTTTAAAACTTCAAATAAAATATTAGATTGAATGACTTTTTGGTTTTGATAAGGGTTGAGTTATTTTTGAAATATTTTTTTATTATTAATAAAAAACATATTTATTTATGTTTTGGTATTACTCATAATTATTTCCTCATAATTATAATTATATCCTCTGAAGATTGGAAATTGTTGTATGTAGCAATGTGGTCATACAATTTGCTCCAATCCTCCTTTCTGATCTTAACATTAAAAAGTATGTAACTATCTAACATTAAAAATGTGATTTAATAATTAATCATCTAACTCTGTCAAACACTTGTGGTTTAAATTCAGTTTTAGGCTATTTTACCAAAATAACTTTCATAAACTTGAGACGTAGATTATAAAATGAAAAGATAGTAACAGTAGTTATATAGATTGGGAGCACTTGTTTTCTTTACTTAATGAGTAGAGAAAAGGCAGGAGTAAGGAGTATGATATAATTAGAGAATCCACGTAGAAATGTTACAATAAGATCCTTAGGTTCCAACAAATAATGAAACCTTAGACAAAAAATTCCCAACTCACCTCCTCTTTCCGATGATGGGATAATCAAATTGATATTAACAAATGACAAAAACAGCTGGACCTACATTATCAATTTATTACCTCATATTTCCACTTTCGTAACTCTGTTTCCTTTGTCACCTTCATAATTGTCGGAACCCAATCTCCCCTTAAATTGATGCTTTTCAGCTGAGGGTGATGTTTCAGTGGAAAAAGAAACATCACCATCTTCGACTGGGACATCATCATATTTATTTGCACTGACATAACCATTGCTATGATTTGCAAAGCCATTTGCTGTTACTCTGCTTCTGATCGCATCTACATCATTTGAATCTGAATCTTCCCTTGCGTTTTCATAATCCACTGAAACAGAAGAGCCATTAGGCAAACACGAAGTAGGACTCGACTTAGCCAAATCACTATCATCTTGCTCTTCCATGCAGACTGAAATCTCTTCTAAAACAGATGAGCATGTATTTGATTCATCTGAATCTTCTACGTCCCCCAGATCTTTGACAGCTTCAAAACCGTGCATATTAGATGTATCGACACCATTACATACAGACCCATTAGCATTTACATCAATTATTTCAACATCCTTCAACTGCTCTCTTTTAACTCCAGAGTCCATTTCTGTCAAAGGCATGTTTTCACAGAGAACCATCACCTCTGGACTACTGTTAGATGGAGAGGACTCACATCCTCCACTGTAAGTGTCAGTTTTCAGTTCCAGGAGGCATTTAGCTTGTTTGGTTGGGCTAGGCTGCACCTCTGCTGTCTCTGACGAGACGATGCTTTGAAGCCCTGATGCTCGAGCATGAACCCTGTGCGGGAGCAAATCAAGTAATATGGGTGTTACCTCCATTGAAGAGAGTAATTGGCACAAACTATTCAGCACAAAAGCAAAATGTATTTGCCCTTGATTTGACTACTGGAATCATTCTTTATCAAACCTTGGATGGTATAAATAATCTCACGAGGCACAGGACTAAAACTAATTTAAATGAGGTTCCATGATTTATGATCTCACATAGAAAGAAAAGAAAATACACTACTCGTTGGAATGCAAACACACACTCTCAAGTTATGAACTAGATAAAACAGAATACATCACCAAAGCAAAGGGGGAGAGGTTCCTCAAGTAAAATATGAAACAGACAACAAGGCCAAGACATATTGCACAAACAAATTAATGCTAACCAGAACTTAATTTTCTCTTGGTCATGCATATATCAAAGGGTTCTAGCAGTTCTGGACTGGCCTTGAAACCCACTACTACTAAGAGCAAAAACAACAAACAGTTTAAACTTGTGACCATGAGGACAAAACCAGCTATTTGGCCAAATCGCTAGAATAAGGCTCTCATTAAAACCAAAGCCCAAAATAATGTCAATGAACATAAAGAATAAACCTAAAATATTAAATGTCAAATGAAATAAGCAGCCAAAACATATATTTATTATATAGAAATAAAATGAGGTTATTTAGGCACCACAAAAGAGGCAGGAGAGTCGCCTCTTTAACTGATGGTCATAAGGATACCTGCTATACAACAGCATATAAGCACCCTGAGAAAGCACCTCTTCCAACTCCACCCTAACGACCTGAGCATCATAATCCAATTCAAATAAGGGTACTTGAACTTCAAACACACCACATAGAGTTCAGTAAACAAAAAGGAAAATGTTCAAAGTTGCATGGAGAGACAATGAAATTTACCTTCCAATCATCTATTCTATACCAGTTCCCACAGAAATCCTTGATGTAGCAGATGTAATGACCAAAAAATGAAGCATTTAGCATATCAATATGTACCACAACAGCATATAGCTTATACATATCAGATCCATCTCCAACTTCACTCATGTAAGGACAAAGGTCTAAAGTCTCCGGGAAAGCTACTCTCTTGTTAAGTTTTCCAAACCTCCCACTCTGTTTGTTCACAACAACCCAGTAAAACTAAATGAGAAAAATTGACAATTTTAAGAAATATTCAACTCTTAATGTAATGAAAAAAGTATGATACATATGTAGGGTGGTCATGGATTGGATTTTTCAAAATCCAATCTAGATCCAATCCAAATCCAAATCAATGGATTGGATTTAAAATCCATATCCATTTTAATTAAATCAAATTTATTTGAATTTTTTTTAAATAAATTTTAAGTGGATTAAATCTAGATTAAATCCACTTCGTTAATTAGATTAAATTCACTTTGTCAATTACATTAAATTCATTTTGATATGGACACAGACTAACTTGACTCGAACTGGCCTAAGCCGACTCAACCTGGACACGAACCAACTGAGCTCGACAACGGCCCAGGCCCGGACGACTCGAAATCGGCCCGGGCCTGAACGACTTGATATTGGCCCTGGATCGCTCGGCTCGACATTGGCCTAGGACTGCTCGACTCGACATCGGCCCGGGCCCGAACAGCTCGACATCAGACTAGGCCTGAACGACTCGACATCGGCCCGGGCCCGAACGGCTCGACATCGACTCGGGCCCGCTCAACTCAATATTGACCCGGGCCCGCTCAGCACGACATTGGCCCGGGCCCGCTCGACATCGGCACGGGTCCGCTCGACTCAATGTCATACCTGGCCCACTCAACTCGACATCAACTCGGGCCAGACGGCTTGACATCGACTCGGGCCCGAACGATTCGACATCCGCTCGGGACCGCTCAACTCGACATCAGCCCAGACCCGCTCGACATCAACCCGGGCCTACTCGACTCAATATCGGCCTTGGCCCGCTCAACTCGACATCGACCCAGGCCCGCTTGGCTCAATGTCGGCCTTGGCCCGGATGACTCGACATCAGCCTTGGCCCGGACGACTCGACATCGGCCCGGGCCCGGACGTCTCGACATCGGTCCAGACCCGGACGACTCGACATCGGCCCGGGCCCGGACGACTCGACATCGGCTCGGGACCAGACGTCTCGACATCGGTCCAGACCCGGACGACTTGACATCGGCTCGGGACTGCTCGGCTCGACATCGGCTCGGGCCCGAACAACTCGACATCGGCCCGTGCCTGCTCAGCTTAACATCGACCCGGGTCTGCTCGGGTCAACATCAGCCCTGGCATGGTCTTCTGGATATCGGACCCGAAAGACTTAGCTCGACATGGGTCTGGACCGGCTCGACTAGGCATTAGCATGGGCCAACTCTTCTCGATATCGGCCCCGAACGACTCGAGTCGACTCAATATTGGCCACTCAGCTCGACTTGGCAGAGGGTTGACTCGACTCGACTTTGGCCCAAACCAACTCGATTCGACTTGGGCCCAGACGACTCGTCTCGATGTGGACTTGGGCTCACTTTGCTCAACCTGGGCTCGAATTGTCTTGGCTCAACCTGGATCGGGCCAAGTCAAAATTCAACTCAAAATGCAATTTGGATAATGCAAAAATGTATCCAATTTATATCTAATCCATATCCAATTAAATGGATTGGATTTAAAATCCAAAAATATGAATTTGGATTTGAAATAAATCCATTTAAATGGATTAAAACTAATATGGATTTGGTTAATTATGGATTGGATTTTGTAATTTGGATTTTTTGCCCACCCTTAATACATAGTCATAGTACACTAAAATCCACACAATTTACACCCCCACATGAGGCACATTTTGAGAAGGGGAAATTATAACTAAACATAAGAAGTGATATTTATATTGCCTAAAGCATCTCTCCACAACTCAGCAAAACTATTTAGATAAAATTTAGTGAGACCTGAAATCTTTTCAAGGCAATTGTAAGAATATTTGGTGCTCGTTTAACCGTAAGACGTTTCCATGCCTTGACATAGTCCTTGCACCTGCAAACAGAAAAAACACTCGGTTAAAAAGACAGGATATACCTGCCAGACAGCAAAAGCATATTATTAAACACTAACATTGGCATTCTAGATTTCATTAAATAGCCAATTTTTACCAAATAAATTCCCTACTTACAAATCACTCTCCATATTTAGTGCCTCGGCTCAGACATCAGAATATATACACAAAAATTAAAAAACAATGATAAATAATTAACAAAGACACAATTAAATATGAAATAAGTTGACTAAAAATCATAGTATAATCAAGACAAAAACAGAAATAAAATTAATACCAGGCTTTTTTGCAATTCAAAAACATTATGGTTAAAGTTGACTAAAAATTATAGTATAGGGCAAAAACAGAAGTAAAATTAATTTCAGACTTTTTTTTCAATTATGGTTATTGAGAAAGAATGAAGCAGTGAGAAAATTTGTGTTAGGCTACATATTTGCAGGGGTGTTTATTGATCGATCTGAAGTCAATTATAGTACAATACCAATAGGCTAAAAACTAAGCTCAAGCCTATTAATATAAGTAATTGATTATTCTAAGACATGTGGATGGTCAACCATGTTTTCTAACATTGATTTAGTATTTTAATATAGGCGTTAATATTCTAACAATGATCACTTTTGAAGCATAATCTCTATATACATGCTAATAAAATTTATCATACTGGTACATATTTTTCCAAGCAACCTTACCCGTCACATTTATACATATTATCCCCATGAAGCCACTCCTTGGCAGTAAACTGGTCTAGACATTCCTCCAAGGAAGCAGCATCTCCATGAATTTCAACCGTCAAGTCCATCATATTCTCATATTGATTTGAATTCTTGTCACATTCGGTACAAATCACCTGTTTTTTTAGCAAAAAGGAGAAGATGACAGATGGCCATGTCAGCAGCATTGATTAATCACTAAAATAAAAAGGAAGGCTTCAAAGTTTCAAAATGTTCAATATGCACAAGACTAACCCCTGCGGAAATTAAAACATGGAGCGCATGAGAAAGAAAACCACATTACAGGTTGAATCTTACCCATGGTTAGTAGAACTCAAACAGACAACAGAAAACTATCCGTCTTTGAAGTCACTGTTCAGCTTTTTTCACTCACCACAATTGACCATTACACTCCTTTATGAATTGTGCCATAAAATGTGTCCCCGCCCATTTTAAGCTTCAAATGCGGCTAAACAATTTTTCTAGGTTTACGCTTTTATTGGCAAACATACCCAATTTTTTTATAAAGCTTTGAAACATATTTACTTTAAAAATGACTTTTCTTTAAAATATATATATAAAAAAATAATCAAACCAGAAAACTTAGATTTTAGTCTAATCAGACGTCTAACCTCAGATTGAAGGTGGCCACCAAAAATGTGTTGGATAAGAGTTGTTTCTTGATGCTTCGGAGGAACAGCTTTTTCTCCACCAAATTCATCAAGGCAAACTGATTGCATGGCATCAATGGAAAACCTACAAACATCATTAACATATTGGGAGGGAACAAATTAAATATAAGACAACCGCCCAAATAGTCAATACACGATTCATTATGGAAAGTCAGATAACATTGATTCAAGAACAAGGAAACCTCATGAACTCGTGAGCATCCTCTTGTCTTCCATAACCCAGTGTACCACCAATATTAGGCAAACGAGACAGAATATTCATTGGAGAAAACGCTTTAGAACTTAGCCTTGCCTTTTCAACATGGGTTTCAAATTCACATAGAAAGCACCAATCGTTATGACAGCCTATAAAGCCATATGCAACCAAGTAAGTATGAGGAATAATCAAGATACACCAAGACTTAAAAGGTCTAAATTGTGACATTACATTCGCTGCGGTGCCCCTTCTCCAATAGGTAGGCAATAAGTGGCCTTGTGAAAGAAAGACATTGGAGAACCACATTTGCAAAGCAGCTGCACAAATTTGCATTGTAAGTTAAATTCCACCGAATCCTCGTATTCCAATCTATCAATAGTATAGCATGTAAAAAAGGTGAACCTGTTTCCACAATTCAACAGTCCACATGGAGGAAATCCTGGCTTGTCCCAGTTAAACAAATTGACAAAATCATCATAAGGAAAAAGAACCTGGAAACCCAAAAACAGATTATTAGAGCGCAAAGGGCAGAAAACATAACGATTCAACTTGGTAAGGAATGTATAATGTAATCTTACCAATATACTCGATTTGAAAAACAGAGAGAAACCTAGGTCGTGTTTGATTTCCTTTTTAATTTTTGATTTTAAAAACTGTTTTCTGAACCAATTTCACGTTACTCAGCAATAAAATTACTGTTCAGACTCTATTTTGAAAATTATTTCCAAAAAACAGAATTGGCCAAGAGACGTTCTTTTTTCCTCTTGTTCAACTTCACACTCTACTTGTGCCTTACACCACCCTCCACCACCTGTCTAAGCAACCTCATTCAATCGCATTTTAAAAATAGAAACCAAACACACTCTTACATCTTTAGGCTGCTTAATAGGCCTGGAAATTCCGCGACCACATTCAGGAATGAGTGCAATTGATGTCGTACTTCTATTCACTGCAGCAGAAGCTTTGAACCCTCGATTAGTTAATCCAGTTTGTGAAACTCCTTGCATCTGAAACTCCTTGCATCTCATCTTATGCTCGGATTGCCAGTGCGCCTGTTGGCACGCTTGTGAACTGAAAAAACCAACCCAAAGTAAATTCTCCTTTCAATTTCATTCAACTCAGAGAAACACAAACACACAAACAAATAAATAAAGATCAGTATAAAAGGTCAATCTCAAATTGGAAGCAGCACTGAAAAAACCGACAACAAGAACAAATCAAACGTGGTTAACATATTATATTATAACTGTTGAAATATACGAACCAGTAACGAACGGATTTGCATCGCGAACACTTCTTGCTGCCGGGGTTGCGACAAACGGCGCATACAGAATCGTCCATGGGAAGACCGGGCATGGCGTCGTGGCGATGGTGGTGCTGCTGGTGGTGTTCCCCTTCGAAAGTGGCGTCAACCTCGAAGTACTTGGAGGCGGTGTTCTTCACGAGCGCGTGCAGTCCCATCGCCAAGACGAACGCGGAGAACACGAATTGCAGGAGCCATTTGAGATCCCATGATGGTGAGGACACTAACGAGGCAAGCATCTACGATCACCCTTTCCGCGATCTCACGCCTTTTCATTTTCCTCTCTCCATCACTGAACTCCTCTTCCTACATATGTAGAACGCGCGATTGGTTTAGGGTTTTTTCGCTTCTTCTTCTTCTTCTTCCTCTTCTTCTTCTTCTTCTTGGTGTGATGCTGTTATCTACCAGTTTTGTTTAGTTTCCGTTCTCTTGGTTAGTTTTATTCTGTGAAAGAAACGGAACAAGTGGAATTGAGGAACAGAGTTTTCTTGGCCATTTTATGCCGTTGTGACGTGCTTATGGGGTTTTCTAACTTCCTTGCCCTCTTTCAATAATTCCTTTTATTCTTCTTTCTCCAAACACCAACTTATTCGCTGCACATTGGGCGGTGCTATATCTTAAGATTAGTTTCGATTTCATGCAAAAAAAAATCTGTTAAGATAAGTGCGTGTTTGGGTACTTGTATAGAAGTATACTTTAATTTTATTTTCCACGTTTCAACATTAGTTTCTAAATTTTTAGGATTTTGTTCTGATACCTATGAGACTCAAACACTTCTCTTAAATGGTGTATCCGTGTCGGACATATGTCTTAGTGTCAACACTCGTACCACACTCGTAGGACACACTTATCAATGAAGTATTCAATTCAAAAAATATTTGTTGAATTTTTGAAAATTTTAGCACGATTTTAACATAATTTTAAAAGGTATAAATACAATATTTTCTAAAAACTCAAATTTATTGTATAAATTTATTATGATTATAAAAATAAGGAACAAATTATTTTGAACCAATCATGAAAAATATCTTCATGCTATCAAAAGAATCTCAAATATATTTTTGTGCATAAATATTTATTTTTAATTTATATAATTCAAAATTATATAATATATAGATATGTATCCATATCTTATGCTACATAGATATCAACAAAAGGAAGAAAAAATAATAATGAAAGAAATAAGTAGTTAAAAGTTTTTTTTTTAAAACATGGAGTCTAAGTCAATCTAAATATATAAAACATGGAGTCAAGTTTTTTCCTCACATTTAAGATTAAAAAGAAATATATAAATATTGAGAATTGTGATTCTTGAAAAGGATTATAATTGTAGTAGATACTTTTAAAATTATTTATTATTTTTTATAAAATATAATATGATTTTTTTTATGATTTTAATTATTTTTATCATGTTAGATTATTTAATAAAAGTAACATAATGTTTTTTCAGAGTAAAATAATTTTAGTCGAGAAAGTTAAATTTTCAGTCCTTCAAAACAATTTTGTGGGACACGCCAAAACGGATTTTCAATAAACGTGATTTTCTGTAAATGGTGTTTTCTTATAAAATAAATCAATCACACAACTTAAACAAACGTTTTCAATTTCATATTAAAAAAATATTAAAAGTGTTGTTTATGTAGAATGTTCTCCAAGTAAGTTGGTGTCTCATCCTCGTGCACTGGGAGACAAATAGGAAAATAGTTTTCTTACATAAAAATAATAACTTCCTTCCATGACAATAATTAATCTCAATTATTAAATTAAAATTAAAATATATCTTAAAATACTCAACATTTCAAATTACAATGTACATCAATATGATATATAGGATAATTCCTCTAATAATAAATTAAATCTAAAGTACTATTGTAACATCCAATACATTACCTATATATTAGTTGATAAATTCAATAGAAACATACCGATATTATTTGTGAATATATATTACAAATGAGATACCAAGTTTTAAAAAAATATATATACAGTTAACATAAATAAACTTGTTCACTTAGTTAGAATATGTATTTGTAAGATGTAACTTAATACCGGTTATTGATGGAATAATTGTTTTTTTTTATTTAGTTGGACTTTTTTTCTTTTTTAATATTTGGGTTTTATTTTTCGGTCTAGAGTACATACGTAAAAGATTCTCCAATACTAAATTGACTATTCGGTATTTGGGTGTTACTAATACTATAATAATGATATATTTTTATTTTATGTGTTGTGTTTATTTATATACTTATAATAGACATTGTTATTGATGGACCGTAATTAATAATGTGCATAATCATAAAATAGTATTACCTAATTTATTGTTTGTTTTTTTCTACCTATATGCATTTTATACAAGTCGATCCGTCGAGATCCAGTATAAGGATTATAGGATCATCTAACCCCGATCGATATAATAATGTCATGATTTAGCGAATAAAGTTATATTGTATTAGTTTCTAATATTTTTTTAAAAAAATTTATAATAATATTTATTTAATTTATAGTAATATAAAGTATTTATTATTCATTAATTAAATAAATCAAATAACTAAGTAGTTTAGAGTTGTCAAATAATATAATTTTTTTTTGTTACTATTATCATTTACTTATTCATCATATATTTTACTCATTTTGTCTGGAAATTTGCACATTAACCATTTTATTAATAAAATTTTACAAATTTGACGATCTTAATTTCAAATTTTACACATTTCTTTTTTTATAACATGTCACTGTTAACTATGTCCAACCGGTAGCAACTATTTTATCTTATCTTTTCTAACACTATTATCCTGTTGTATGTTTGCTTTAAACTACTGGGACAAAAGTTATGACATGTACTCACTCATTCTTCATAATTTATATCAATCATTTTTCATAATTTACAAACTCTTTCTTTGTGTTATTAATGGTACATAGGGTTACATGTATTTGGAGATTTTTTTTTTCACTTTTTTGTAATGTAATTAACGTGTTACGCTAATTCAAACGTGTTGACACTAAATATCATATTGTTCAACACTTATATTATGACAGCTAAAGAAAAACATTTATGTACTCCATTTACTATTGTTTTTCCGTCGATTTTATTGTGTGACTGAATTGATATTCTCTCACAAAGATTTAATAAACGTAGTTTTCCAATACATCATATTTCAAAACTGTTATTGTGAAAATTATTTTACTTCTTCCATTAAATTTTTGCAAAATTGTTGTATACATTAACGGTTAAATAGAGTTATGAAAAAGTTATGAATTTGCTGCACCATTTCTCTTACAATACTTGCTCTAATTCACCATATGCTGCATTATGTCAAAACTGTTTATTTAATAATAGGAAGTCATCATAGTATGTTTTCAAAATTAATGTATACATGTAGGTTTATATATTTTAAGTTTTGGTTCAGTGTCTTATGAAGAATATGTTGGTTTCTTTCAATGTGGCTAACATGCAGAACAAGACCCCTACACCAATATAATATTCATAGATTTTGATTATTCATTACTACGTCATGTTCATATGTTATATGAAAAATAAAATATCCTTTATTTTTGTAGCTGTCAAATAACCTAAAGAAACATACATCAAAATAAAACTTCATTTAGAGCGTTGATTTGAGTACCAAGAACAAAGAAATAAAATGTATACTTAATTCATATACTTTTTTATTTCCTTATTTAATTCATGTTATTTAATTCTTTTTTGTAACAATACACAAGTTTCAAATTTCTATATTTAAAGCGGAGCTCTTCAACCATCCTCTCTTGATTTTTATTTTTGTTAAATTCATACTACTTTGTCTTTTTTTTAAATGACTATCTTATCTATTATTAATTTATGTAATTGATAATTCATGTAACTTTAACTTATAAATTATGGTAGAACTCATATTACATTTTAGAATGTCAAATTTAATATAATATATGAAATCATTTTTCTTTAATTTATTTAATATTATAATATTAAAAGTTAAATATAAATTTTAGAAAAATTATCGTGCTTTGCACGGATCAAGTACTAGTAAATTTCACAAAATGATGATGGTTGAATAGCAGAACATGTACATAACATTTTGAATGCAAATTTTATGAAAAAAAAGAAATACCTACAAAAAAGTTAGCTGAAAAATTGTATCCAGAAAAATAAGGTGGTAAGATAAAATTTATTTATAAGAAAACAATAAGATTGAAATGAATGTGTGATAGGTATGGTTTTGAAAAAATCAATAAGGTGTTATGTTGTGGATGGAAAGAAATGAAAATAATTAATATTGTACTATAACACATCTTATTCTCCAACTACTTAGATATAATTACCACCTAAACCTCACATAGGATTAGTTGTCATAATATCCAAGTTATTTATTGTGAGAGGAAAAAATACAATATCTAAGCTATGCTTTATTTATTATAGACAATCAAATTCATTTCAACTAACCAATACGTTGAATTCCGAATAAAAGTAGGTTTATCTTTTTTAAATTATTATATCAAGACATAAATATAAATTAAAAGTGGCTAATACTTTATAAATTGGTCTCTCATGAAGTAAATACTCCCTATCAGTGTTGTGATAGAAAACAAAATTGATATATTTGTAAATGAAATTAGAGTTGTTACTTTAAAATGTATGTTAATAATTAACTTAATTTTAACACGGGTGACAATTATTGGTAATTACCAACTTTAAAGTCTGAAAGTATTTGTTCAATAAAAATCAACAGCGTTCGAATTATTGAATTTAGCCATACAAGTTAAAAGAGAAAATATTATTCAGAGAAAAATAAGACAATTTCTTCCTGCACCATATCAATTCTAACCTCCACCCTATATTTTTCAAAATTTTCAAAATTACCTTTATTTCATATTTTTAAAAATCTGCAATAATAAAAATAATTCAAAAATAATAAAAAATACATTCCAGAGAATAAAATTAAAAATGCATTTGGGATAAATATTTCCGGAATTCAAAAAGTGTTTTGGATATCTAAATCCGAAATATTTCCAAATAAAAGGATCTAGAAGTAATTTTATTTACACCCTTCTTTTTTAAGGTTATTTTCGTCATTTTGAAGGGCATTTTTGTCATTTTAAATACCAGATTGGGTGCATGTTGGAATTGATATGGTGCAGGGAGCATTTGCCGAAAAATAATAATAAAGGGCCGAAAAATATATTGTACTTACGGGCCGAATGCGGGGAGTTTCTTCTTGGACCCCTGTATTTTTCTCTTCCTACACCTCTATACTTTTCTTTTCTTGCACTCCTAAATTTTTTGAAATATCAAAATTATCCTTTCACAGTTTTATCTGTTTTTGGAATAGGAATTATGTAAGTTGCGTAACGTAAAAACTTTTATTTAAAAAAATGTGCAAGTTTAAAATGGTGAAAAGTGGAAGACTCTTTCTTCTATTGCACCTTTTGAAAAGAAGAATAAGAGGAGAGAAAGTTCATTTTGAAATTTATTGTGTATATTATGAAAAACTTATTCCACAGTTTTTATTTTAGAATGTATTTCATGTATTTTAAAAAAACTTGTTCTAAAAAGGCTTGTTTTGGAAAATTTATTTTGAAAGGTATTATATTTGTTCCAAAAATTCTCATATGAAAAGTTTACTCTCAAATGTATTTTTATGTGCTAAGGAAAACATGCATTAGAATTTCAATTCCAAAAAATCCTGTTTCAAAAATTATGTTCTAGACACTATGTTCCATAAATTCCAAAAAAATTGTTCTGAAAGATAAAACAGATAATCTGAAAGTCAGTTTTATAAAAGATAAAACAATCATTTTTAAAATTATAGAGGTATAGTTAGAAACTAAGGAGGTGCATGAAAATAAAAACCTAAAGTAATATATTAATGAAAAATACTGTAATTCAGCCCAATTATACTATATACTTATGTAAAAATATCTACAATTATATAAAATGAAAAACAATAAAAACTACTTTTTAAACGCAAGTGGAAGAATTTTTGTTCTAAAAACACTAACCACAACTTCTTTTTTTATCAGTAATAAAAAATAATAAATATGAATCACTTTAGGGATGATCTAACCCTTATACATAAACTCAACCATAACCTTCTCCACTAGACTTACTCTCAAGTCTGCCTATGCAGAACTCTCCTAACTAATCCAGAGGAAGACATCTGGGGGTAAACATTCATACAACTTAAATGAATACGTCACGAGATCATTCTCATACAAACCAATGGATGTATGCACCAATCAGAAAAGAAAAAAAACACAAAGTGTGACTAACTCATAATCAAGCCTTTAATTGAACCAAATCAAAGACTTCTATTACATCCACTACTTCCACTTTAAAAATTACCCTAAACACAACCTTAAGTTTTTGGGTGAAATTACTTTCTCATGCAGGTAGTGCGCATGATTATAAAAACAGAGTTAATTGGATTATTGTTAAGTTCAAATTATGGTGAAGTTAGTGGTATAAGTGCATTGTATAAAGAGCATAAGAAAAAACAGAAGCCTCAAGTGAGAATGAGTTTGACAACGATAGATACAAGTTTGATCAATTATATGCGGTTTGGGGTACATTTTACTGGTTTATTCATGCACCAAAAACCGGAGTGCTGTTTTCCACTATATTTTATATTCATCACTTTCTTTCATTGTATTATATAGAATTACCTAAATAGTCTTGTAGTGTAAGATTTTTTTTATGGCAATATGTTAATTAAATATATTATTTTTTATGATAATTATATATATTGTAATCTTTTTATTGATTCACATTGTGTTGGAGATCCCACATCAACTAGAGATTAGAGTCTTTTATTGTATATAAGTGGGTGCAAACCTCAATCTCATAAGTCGATTTTATGAGATCGTGTCAGACTTAAAGTCCATTTTGTAATACATTATAAATCTCTTATAAAAATTTTAGTATTTATAAACTCCAATGTGGATGAAAGATTCTATAAAAATATGGTTGTTTTGAGAATATTGTATAAAGAGATGATCTCCTTCAAATAATTAACTTATTCTTGAAACCTATTTTAACTTAATTTAAAAGAATTTGCATGGTTAATAATTTCAATTCATATTATACTATATACAAGTGAATGTTTTATTTTAAGAAAATGTTGAATTATTATGTTTGGATGAATTGATTAAATTAATAAAACAATTTGTTATAAATATGAGCGGTATGTGATGTGTCAAATTTATCATATAGAATAATTTAAGTCCAACAAAATAACATGGATGACATGTTGAACGAGTCTGTAATATTAAATAGATTAACCTAATATTGAAATTATATACTTTTTGTGAATGATGGTGATAAAGGGTTTGATTTTGAAGGTGAATTTGAAGGGAAAATTGTAGTAATTTAGAAAAAGGTGTGGATATTTAGATTTTGTGAATACGCTGTTTTTAACTATGAATGCTTCCAAACTTTGTGTCCGGTATTTATGGATTCTGTCTCCTCAATTTGCCAATACTTTGGCCCCATTTCATCATTTCCCTGTTTCTCTAACATTCAACTAAATTCATTCAAATTAAAATTCCGTTAATTATATCATTTTAATAATAATAATAATAATGTTTTACTATTATTTTTTATATTATTCAAAGAAAATACTTTTAAAAAAACAAGTGAAAGAGACTGGTGGCGTCTCATGAACCATAAACATCTTAAAACAATCCGCTTATTAAGGATGTTGTCCAAAGCTTCACTTCAGGAGCTGTCTTTTAATAACAAACTATTTCAAAAATACTATGCTTCCTTTTTAACTTCTATCATTAAATTCCTTAAGTTGGTTGAATGGTTAAAATCGAAAGATTTATACAAATTGTTTTTTTCTCTTTCAAGCAGATAACTATATTCAATGTATCGAAATAAACTTATCATTTGTGAGTTAAAATAACGTTAATGTTTTAACTTCAAGTTGATTGAGATGACATCTTTAACATCAAATCTGATATAGTTAAATCTGAAATATTATCTGTTTTAAAATTAAAAAATTTATCATAATTTTATCTTAAAAAGTACATTTTAAAATTTAAAAAAATGTATACACATTTGAATTGCTGGGTTTTATGGGGTTATAGATGCTATGGAGGAAACTCAAAAGATGAGACTTACTAATGTCTGACTGAAATGTAATTTTGCTTTGGTTTGTGTTGCGTTTATTGTACTGTGGACAAAAATTAGGTTTATGGTTACTCATATCTTTCGTGAAGGGAATGCGTGTGCTGATAAGTTGACTAATTTAGGATTTATTCATAGAGAATCTTTTCATTGGTATAATAGGTTTCCATCTTGTCTGTTCTTAGAATTATTTATGAATAAATATAGTCTACCTATGTATCGTTTTTGTTAACATATGAGTTTTAGTCTAGTCTCCCGTATTTTTGTAATTTTTTTTTCAATAAAACTTTATTCATGTGATGACAAATGATTGTTGTTACTTAAGGTGTCTGAGATCTTAAATTACATAATGATATAACTAACGTGAAAGCTTTTATTAAAAAAAAAAACTATCATTAATTCGACTTTTAAACTGTATGATTATATTGAATATGAGAACATTAACCTTTTACACTTAATCTTTAATTAAATCTTATCTAATGCATGTTGCTGACGTGGACATAATTCTCGCATCTAAAATAAACATAACATATATAGACAGTCTAAGCTAAAAAAATCATATACAGATAATTATTAGAATGTGAATTTAGATTTACTTAAGATGTAATTAGCACTACCTAAAACCAGTGATAATATTAGAATATCTGTTAAACTTATTAAAATACATAGGAAAAGGATTGTGCCACGTATACAAATCCTGTTAATAAAAGGTTGATTAAAAATCGTGTGCTTAAGCTTAACAAACAAATATATGCATGAATGGTTTTGAAGTGAATAAGCCAAACTGAAAGAACACAAGACACGATAGCATGACGTGAGCCGCGACTTTCCCACGCGCCGCCGTGTCTCAACTTCACATTAATTACTTTATCTATAAATATATTTTTTACATCATTTGCATGTCTTTTTAGAAACCACAGTGGCCCCATTCCAAACAAATTTAGTAGAAGTGCTTACGTTCAACAAAGTAAATATTAATTTGGTATTTGATTGTGGGAGAGGTTGTAAAATTAGTTTTTGAAAAGATAAAAAAATTAATTGATATATAAATGTATTAAAAATTGACATTAACTTTTAATATTATAGTTTAATGATAAAATAATAATGGATTCCTGTGAAATTGATTTTATATATTAAAGGATTTTTATATGTTTACACATAACTTATTTTCTGCATCCACTTAACAGTCCATAATAGTATTATTTTAATAATTTTTTATATTACTTAATTACAAATTTATCCTATATATATTAAAATAATCACATAAAGAATATTCCTTCTGTACTAAAATAGCTATTTTGATAACAAAATAATCTCGGGTACTTAATAATAAGACAAAATTGCATGATTTCAACACACTTAAAAACTGAAATAAATATTTTTTTATTTCAAAGAATATTTTGACAATGTTGTACACGATTAAGGACTAAATTATTAGTTTATCTTCTTTATTAAGGATGTTTCATTCCAGATATTTTTTTTATAAATTGAAAAGACTGAAAAGATTATTTTAATTTAAATGATAAAAGTAACATTTAATATATAGATTATATACATAGATGGATATTTTGTATTTCTATGAATAAAATTAATGATGGTGGTTAAAAAATAATAGTAGTGATTTGTAGTATATTATGTTAATAATAAGGATAAATCCGTATGTAATTATATACAGATAAATTTATATGTAAAATATAATTACATATGGATTTATCCGTATCTAAATACGAATTTTATATATAAATTTAAATTTGTATGTAACAGTTAATTATGACAGTTTTATGTACAAATTTTTGTCTTATGTAACTAAATTTTACATACAGATTTATTATGTTATATATGAATTTTGGCGGTATATAATTTCAGTATTTTTTTAGTCTTAATTTATTTCAAAATATAATTAAAGATAAAATAGAACTATGAAACGTGTACTTATTTTTTAAGAAAAAAAACAATGATTTGTTAAAAAATAGAGTATTGACTATAATGTATAATTACTTTCAAAATATCAGTGATTATATTTATTCAAAAAAATATGAAAAAATTTGACAACAATAAACACAATCGAATAATACAAGAAAGTTAATATCATATTTAACCTTAAAGTTCAAAGTTGTAGATCTTATAGGATCATTCTTACATGTATATTAGTCAATTTATTCATTTATACATAATGTAAAATTTTAACTTTGCACTTAAAGTTTAATAATTCAAGCGAGTTTGAATTATTAAACCAGTATATAATAGGAGAGAGAATCGTGTTTAATAGAAAGTTTTTTTAAAATTAAAGTGTAAGTTGAAAGTCATTAAGAAAATAATATATACATAATTAAAAAATAAATTACAAACTCCTTGTATTAAGATTTTGAGTTAAAGATAATAGTTTAATTTCTTATATAAATTCACTTATAATTCATTGATATTAATCTTTTTATATCTATTTAAAAAAAAAAAAACTATTAATAAGTGGTTAAAAAGTGTAAAAATAATATTTGAGATAAAGCAATATTTTTCAATTTTATAAAGTTTTAAAACAATTTTGTTTTTTCTGAAAAAAAATAAAAGTATATTTAAACAACAAATAAATAAGTTTGCATCCATTACATTAGTATTTGGTATGAAATAATTATTTTACAAATATATTATTATTTGAAGTTCTTATCATACATCATACATCATATATGTAATATTATTTTAACTTGTGTATTTTATTAATATACATCAAGATTAGTGCTATATTTTTTTAAGATATATGAAAATAAAAATAAGTCATGATTGAATGGAAAAAAAATGCAATAATTAATTGATAATATAAAAAGTACATGATAATTCAATCATAAAATATGACGTGGGAATTGTTAAATGTATGTGTTACAAGGGCATTGGTACACAAACACATGGGATATAACTCTAGAAAAAACTATTTTGAAAATCCCTACGACCATTTAATAACTCTAAATAATAATTAAAATATTAAATTAAATCATTTAATTAAAATATAAAATAAATTATTGAATAAAAAATTAATAAAAGTGGTTGATGACAGTAAAACTTTAGAAGAATATCAACATATCACATTCCATGACTTATAACTTAAATATGTTTTTGGAAATTACGTTTTCAATCCATTTTATTTTAGACTTTTTTCCTTTGTTTATACAAATATATATCACTACAAAAAAAATTATTAAATAAAAATTAATTATAGAAAAATAAATAATTAGTTACAATAATTAAATTATCGATAATTGTAGAGACAAAAAATTATTGATTTCTACATTAGTATTTATTATTGATAAATAATTTTTAAATTGGTATTTAGTTAACTATTAATATTTTTCTACCAAATTTAGAATTTAAATAATTAATAGTTAAAATATTGATAATTAATTAGATGCCTAGAAACTATTTATTAATAATAGAAACTAATTTAAAAATTAATAATTTTTTAATTTATAAAATTGTCTCTAACTTAATTATTATAACAATTAATTATTTTTAGTATATAAAATTAGTTTTTATTTAATGATTTTGTTATAATATATAAAAAATTATAATAATTCGTTCGAAATGGTTTTCAAACAAAGCATATGGTTCAAGTACAAGTTATTTAATTAAAATTGAAGTGTTATCTAAAGACTTACTTTAAACTGATTATGCTAAGACTTCAATTATTATTAAAAAAATATAAAAAAAATTACATATAAAATTATGATTTGACTAAAATTTATTAAATTAAATTTATATTATATATTTTTTTAATAAAAAAACTGTGTTAAAAGCATATTACAAAATAGAACAAAAGATGAATAAAAGGGAACAAAGATGAACAAAAGAGAGTAAACTGAAGACAAAGGATATGAGAATGAATATATCTTATTTCTTATTATTCAAATCAAAACAAATGTCTGAATATATACAAGTAGTACATTCATTCTAAGTTTTAATTAAAGAAAAAAATAATCAATAATTAAATACTAGAATCATATCACACAAAAATACCTTATTATTTAATTATGATATCCGTATCCTTTAATAAAGCGGAGTAGATATGTTCCTGACAATTGCTACTAACTTTAATGTACGTGAGTTGATTTGGTAAACCCACTGCCGCGTGGTTCCACGCGCCGCAGCAGCACCACCACCGTGTCATCGTGAAAGGCGGGAGCAGTAATGGCTTCTTCTGGATTTAAAAACCAAGTGTCCCCATACACACCCATTTTCTCTCTCTACGGTTTAATTCATTCGTTGGGAGAGAGAAAGAAAAAGAACAAGAACATCATAAGAAAAAGAACAAGAACATCATTCTTTGGTGAGGAAAGAAAACTCTGAACTTTGGAAGGTAACAACATAACATCGAGATTCTTCTCAGAGACTGATTTGTATGGAAAAAGCCTTTTGAACGATGCTAATTCTCCATTTAATTGTTGAGGTGGGTTGAAAAGGATGCAAATGGTCTTTTAAGCTCGGAGTTTGTTGTTTTTTATCATCCCTTTCATTTCAATTTACTTTATCTTTTCATGGACACTTAGTTCTGTTATTCTATGTGTATCCCAATTCAATAGTTGAATTGGGGTTGGGATAAGTTTATAGATAAGTACTTACAGGAGATGAGATAAAAAGATAAAATGAATCAAGCTTCTTTTATACACTATATTTGTATTTCAGTTTTTTTGGAGAAGTAAAATGACATAACTTTTATAAAGCTAAATGCAGAAGTTGCTTTTAGCTTATGGAAGAAATTTTCAGTTTATTTATCTTCTTATTCTTGCTTATTACAAGAGCTTACTGAGAAATTCATTCAAACAAGATTTTAGTTCCAAACTTGTGCGGGACTGATCTTCTCCTAACTATTGAAGCAGGGTCCACTGCTTTTGGCTTCTATCTGAGTGTGGTGTTCGCTGTCTCTCATAATGCAAAAGGCCAAAGAGTTAAACATGGATTAGCACTATTTTCATGGTCTGAGAGATGGAGAATGATTGCATAGAGGAGATGGACATTGAGGCTCTTCCTTCAATGTGGCCTGAAGATATTGGAACTGATGTTGGAAAGCAGTTTAATATAGAAAAGCCTGGAAGGGACCAAGACATGTTAGAGGAGGTTACTATCATAGAGGAGCCAACTATAGTTGACTTCAAGCGTCTCATGGAGCTTACAAATTTTACAGAAAAGGGGTCTTCTCAGTTGGCGTACCTAATGAAACATTGGGAGTACAAAGAGGCCAATGTTGTGCGTCTTCTCAGGGAAGAGCTCGACAACCTAAGCAAACAAAGGCAGGATGTTGAGCTCAGGAAATTGGAGATATTGGAAGAGCATCGATTTGAGGAAGAAAGATATGGGGGTGATAAACGCCCAGTTTCTATTTTGGATGACGTTTATGATGGTATATGGCCTGATATACCTTGCAGGAAAAGTGATGCTGTGGTTCAAAACAAGAGGAACGAGGTTGATGCTGAGAATGACACTGTCATGTACTGGAAACAGCGAGCCTTGCAATTAGAGAAGCAGCTGGAGGCAAGTATCCAAAGGGAACAGATACTTGAAGAAAAGTTGCAAGAAAGTATAGCAAACATTGAAAGGCAGTCCTCACCGGTGGAAGAACTGTCCCAGATCCTGAAAAGGGCAGACAATTTCTTGCATTTTATACTCCAAAATGCACCTGTTGTTATTGGCCACCAGGTAAATCAGCGTGTTGAGTTTTTCTTCTTCATTTGAAATAACTTATAGAATAATCATAGGATATTATGACTTGAAATCGATTATGAGATTTTGAGTACTCTTTTGAGTACTTACAAGCCAGTAGGCACTGCTTAATGAGGGCTCTTTTAATCTGCTTGATATTTTTGTTCCAGGACAAAGATTTGCGCTATTGCTTTATATACAATCATTTTCCAAGTTTACAAGAAGAGGTAATGATTCCTGTTGAAACTCTTGTCGGAAGGTGGTATGATTTATGTTGCATAAGTTTGCTTTGTTCTAGTTGTTTTCTATCAAAAGCTGCTGAAAACTGAGAAGAAGCTTATTTTTCTCTCTTTTAGCTCATTGCAAAGGACTTTCAAGCATGGTTAAATATCTTAGCTCTTTAAATTACTCATCTTTTTCAGGACATCATAGGAAAAACAGATGTTGAAATATTCACGGGAGCTGGTGTTAAGGAATCTCAAGAGTTTAAGAGAGAAGTTTTGGAAAAAGGATTACCTGCAAAAAGGGAAATCACTTTTGAGACAGAACTGTTTGGGTCAAAGACATTTTTGATATATGTAGAACCTGTGTTTAGCAAAGCAGGGGAGACAATTGGAATAAATTACATGGGAATGGATATAACAGATCAGGTAAATATGTTGTCTTCTTTTTATCAAGTTTTACTTACATTTTTTTGTTTTTAACTAAGTCAAATGGTGTGTGATCCATATATCGAAACCTCACTTAGTGGGATAAAACTTTGTTGTTATTGTTGTACTTGCATTCTTGTTCTTGTAAAGAGAAAAGTTATATTTCTTAAAAAAAATGCAGGTGAGAAAAAGGGAAAGGATGGCAAAGATTCGGGAAGAGATTGCTGTCCAGAAAGCCAAGGAAACAGAGCTGAATAAAACCATTCACATTACAGGTTCAATCACTCAGTCAAATCTCGTATATCAAATTTACTTCAATTTGTTCTTGCAGCAAGAAAGTTTATTATGTTCCCCTCCTCCTTTTAATAGAGGAAACTATGCGAGCAAAACAAATGCTGGCAACAATGTCTCACGAGATAAGATCTCCTTTGTCTGGGGTTGTTAGCATGGCTGAAGTTCTTTCTAACACAAAGCTTGATTGGGAGCAAAGACAACTCTTGGATGTCATGCTATCTTCTGGAGATTTGGTTCTTCAACTTATAAATGACATACTTGATCTTTCCAAGGTTGAGTCAGGTTATAAATCTATCCTTGTTCCATTTCTTGCTAAAAGAAATCTGAGTTATGTAAAATAGATTTTAATCATTCTGATAGCAACTTAAGCTACTTATGGTTAAGACAAAATAGTGCTTTAGTTTTCTTACTTTAGGCACTGATATTTTAAATTTGACCATTCTCCAAAATCTCGTCTCTATGTAGGAGTCATGAAATTGGAAGCTACTAAATTCCGGCCAAGAGAGGTAGTCAAACATGTACTCCAGACTGCTGCAGCTTCATTGCAAAAAATACTAACCTTGGAAGGCCATGTAACTGATGATGTACCTATTGAGGTGAGGACTTAGTAATAGTTACAACGTTAGCTGTCACATATTTTGCATCGTTATTGTCCTTATATGCTGGATTGATTCAATGTAAATATTGTCACATATTTAGCATATTTTTGCTCCAAGGTGTATTAGTAGCATAAAGATGTGTCACTCGAAACCATGACTTTAAAATGCAGAGCATTATTTCAGCTTATTAGTGCTAACTGATTGCAGTTCATATGGTTCACTAATAATTTCAGGTCGTCGGTGATGTTTTAAGGATGCGGCAAATTCTCACAAATTTAATTAGGTACTGAGCTTCATGTCATTTCTAGTCTTGTTTCAATTAGTTTGTCACGTAAATGATCAAAACTTCTGTACTGTGATGCACATATATATAACAGAAGAAGAAGAATTATATAATGAAAGTATTTCTGATGCTAACATTTTGCAGCAATGCCGTCAAGTTTACCCATGAAGGAAAAATTGGAATAAACCTTTACGTCGTGCCAGAACCTACTTTTGCAAAGGCAGAATGCATCCAAAAGATGACTTCAAAGCATTCAACTATTTCAGTCAATGGTTTGAAAGAAGAGAAATATCTCTCAACGCCTCAATGTGGCAGCGATAGAAATCTTCTTGGTGGTTGTCAAAAACATGATGATTGTCCCAGTCAAAACCATGCATTCAATGATGAATGTAGATCACCGGTCAAAAGCGAATGCTCAATGAATGGAGACACTGAGGAGCAACCTTATTCAGCTGGAACAACAGTGTGGATACGTTGTGATGTATATGACACGGGCATTGGAATACCAGGTATGTAGTGAGCATTAGTTTTTATTCATCACAGTCACCACCCTGATTTCTTATCTTCTGTTTGTTTTAGAACTTTACTTTGTATTCACTAGTTTGAATTTTCTTACAGAAAAAAAGTACTCATCAGATGAATATTTTTTCCATTTTGTAATGCGACAGAAGATGCTATACCAACCTTGTTTAAAAGGTACATGCAAGTCAGTGCAAACCATGCTCGAAAGTACGGTGGCACAGGGCTAGGACTAGCAATATGCAAACAGCTGGTAAATTGAAAATGACATTTCCTTCTCCTAAAAAAAGGTGGTATTTCATTTGTTTTCTCTGTTTACTCAATTGCTAATGTTTCTTTGCACCTGTAATAGGTTGAGTTGATGGGGGGTCGTCTAACCGTGTCTAGCAAAGAACACTATGGTTCTACCTTCACTTTCATACTCCCTTACAAGGTTTCAATTGCTTGTGATAATTCTGATGACCAGGATGAGCTGTCTGATGTAGAGAATAATGATGCTGCATCTGATGATACAATAGAGAGTTTCTTCCAATTCCAGCCATGCACTTTGGGCTCTCTATTCTCTTCTAATGGATCTAGCAGGACACAGATGTTATTACCAAACAAAATTGGCTACACAAGCTCCCACAAACCTGGTGGCTTTTCTGAGAGTTTATATTCAATCCTCTCGAATGATATCATGTCAAAAGAGACATGCTCAGTTGATGATTCATCTTCAGTTGTTGATGGTCCAGAGACGTCTGAATCGGCCAGTTCATATGGTCACAGCTCAGAAACAAAGAACAGAAGTTTAGTTGGCAGAGATAAACTGCAGCAAGATAAGGCTCATACTTGGTCCATGAATGGTTATGCAGATTCCTCTGAAGCAACTGTGGCAAGTGGAGAAACCCAACAAACATGTCAGGGTCATGGGAAGACCAACACAATTGTCCAATCAAGCAACAGTACACCAGGAGTAACCAAATCCTCATTAAGGCCTAAGATCCTTCTTGTTGAAGATAACAAGATTAATATCATGGTGACACAGTCCATGATGAAGCAATTAGGCCTTAGCATAGATGTTGTGAATAATGGAGTGGAAGCTGTACGTGCAGTTCAGCGCAGCACTTTTGACCTGATTCTGATGGTAATTTCTGGGATCTGTAATGGAATCTTAAAAATCTCTCTGTTCATTCTTTACTATTATCTTTACTTGATATGAGTTCTACTAATCGTTTCGCACCTGCATTTCATAGGATGTCTGCATGCCAGTTATGAATGGTCTTCAAGCAACCAAACTGATTCGATCTTTTGAGGAAACAGGCACTTGGGATGCTGCAAGAAATGCTGGAATCGAGCAAAGTCTACCAGATTCAGATTATGAATGTTCTGAACCTTCTAAAAAGCGGATTCCCATTGTTGCTGTGAGTAATCAGTCCCTCTATAAATATGTCAGCAAATAATTGAGATCTGTGATGAGGCTAAGCTAAACACTCTTTAGGCTGATTTTAACTTGATATTGGAATAGTTTCCTCTCTAGTAATTTTTGAGAAGTAAATGATCATTGTCTTAATGTTTATCACAATAATGCAGATGACAGCAAATGCTTTCTCAGAGAGTGCTGAAGAGTGCTATGCAAATGGATTGGACTCGTTTGTGTCAAAACCTGTAACTTTCCAAAAACTGAAAGAATGTATTGAACAGTACCTAAGGTGATATACTGATATCCTTGTAAATTTCAGCTAGTGTATAAAAGAATATATAAAAGCAAAGGAAAGTTTTGTAATCAATGCATCATGTTCCGAAGGGAGTGCATGAATAATTAGTACTAACTAAGTGCCTTGGATTAGTTGCAGTAATAATGTATACCTACTACTCTTATCAGAATCATACACAAAATTTAGTCAACATTCTACTGAGCTTCTTTATTTCAACCTAAAAGTTAGAAGTGACCCTTGATTAAGTTTTATAAATTATTTTCAACGTATTTACCATTTAAGTAATTCATACAATTTAATTGAAATTTTAAATACTTAAAAATAAAATTTAAACACATTAATATTTAATTTTCATAACTGATATATTTTCATTCTTAAGTTTTACTTATATTTGAAATATTTGTATAATATATAAAAAACTACCAACTTCAATTAAAGTATATTGTATTGTACATTAGGAAGAATGATATTATTTTCTTATATCTATGATTTGTGTCTCTCAACTCAAGTCAAAAAATGTTATAATAGTTACTTTTACAGTAACTTACAATAACTTACTTTGAATCTATGAAGTAGTTTCTGGTGTTTATGAACTTGTATCATAACCATCTGTTTCCTCCCACAAACTTGAACGTGTCTTTCTGTTTATGAGCGTACATTTTAAGTTTTTTGGCTAATCTAAAGTATATGGAGCTTCCCCAACAGTAGAACAGCGTAAAGACGCATGGCAGAACCACAGTGGCAGTGTTTAACCTGAAACTGGGTGATATCACTAACATGGAGAACACGTAGCATCCAGAAAATATAGAAAGTGGTAAGGTCACGAAAACACTGATTCGCCCTCGTGGCATGAGAAAACATATCATCAAAATCGAAAGATAACAGGAGAATGTATTGAAGAACCAGAACCAATTGAATATTTGCATTTTCATCACCACTTTCCCAATTTCTTGCGTTGCTGCATACTCACTGTGCTTGAATGATGTGCTGATCTTCTTAGAGTTCATGGCACTGCTCTCTCCTTGGTAAACTCCACCAGGAGGGCTACGCACTGCTTCGTACGTGTTTGTTGCGAAAAGAATGGCCACCACCAACAAAGCATTGCGTGTGTCGTTTGATATTCTCTTTCTGAGGCGAGTGACTGAGATTGCTATTCTCTCGTTGAATGTGATTTTTGTTCGTAGCTCTTCCACGAGTGTTGTAGTAGCAACTGAAAAGCCACGTAAAGCTCCACCTCTCACTAGCATGTCTCTGATTTCTGCACTGTGTGCCTCGGTTTGGTTAATCTCAACTATGTCCAATGCAGTTGATTCCTCAAAGTTCTTGCCATTTATGTCTATGTTGCTATCTATCAACAATTTAACTGCCTGCACAAAGAGTATAAAATGCACATCGTTGAAATTTGCTGATTCATATTCAAAACTCTATTCTACTTCAACATTTCATCAAAGTAATGATGCTAAGGAGTCTTTTCTCTTCAATGTTTTACAGTTTAACTTCTTGTTCAGCAAAGTTTATCAAGTCTATTGAATTGAGCTCATGAAGGATCATCAAAGCCACTCACATTCAATAACACATGTGATATCAAAATGAAAACATTATTAATAAGCACCACAAGAAAAAGAAAAGGGTTGAAGGATATAGTGGTTCATGCCTGAGGGAGGACTTTGAGAACAGAAAGGTGGAGAACGGTGTTGCCTGCCTCATCCTGCCAGTTCAGAACCCTTTTCTCCCGGTTCTTAGCATGTCTTTGGCAGTTTCTCTGAAGCCATCCAACCAAGACCTCCAAAACCTGAAACTGGTTATGTTTCACAGCAATATGCAGCGTGGTCTCACTTCGAACAGTTACATCTTCAATGGAATCTGGACAAGCCGATAAGAACTTAGCCACGAGATCAGTTCTCCCAGTTTGAGCTGCAATATGCAAAGGAGTGAGACCCTCCCTCCCTTTGATCCTAACAAGGTCCTTGTTGATCTCCATAAAGCGACACACCATTCTGTGATGCTTGTTCTGCAAAGCAAGATGCATGGGGCTAAGGCCACACTGGTTCAGCTTCCATGCAAAGGAGGGTTTGAGTCTCATGACCTCAGTGGCAAAACTGGCATGGCCTGCAGCAGCAGCAACATGCAGTGGAGTATCAACAAATGGCATGAAGTCTGTGTGCTCCAACACATAGGGTTGCATCTGAATCAGTTTGTAGAGCAGGTCTATGTCTCCAACTTGTGCAGCTGCAAGCAAAGAGTTGTTCATGATTATAGTTGACAGAAGCAAAAACTATGGTTGGTTTAAATATCTTGTTATAGCTCTTTGCGCCCACCATGATCCCGTGGACCTTACGTTCAACACCCTCAAGTCGCTTCTTGCTTTTTTCATAAACAAATAAATCAATTCTTCTCACCGTATTTCTCAAGTTTCAAAATTATTACTCATTCTAAATAAAGTAATACCAACTAGTTTTATTGTAGTTGACATTATTTTATTTTAATTATTTTTTAACAATTATTTTTAAAAATTAATATTATAAATAAAAATGGAAGCTTTAAACTGATCTCTTTTAAATGAAAACTGATTTAAGAGTGGTGTTATTAAATAATGTAAAATTAATTACATTTAAGTTTATTATAAATAAATATTTAAGTTCAAGATAAGTATGAGCACTTTTTTTAATCGAAATGTTTTATGGAGACAAAAATAAAAACCTCCATCAATATTATAATATTTAATAGAATTTGAAATAAGATTAACATAATATTCTTCTTGATCTATCGTCCAATGTTTTTAATTAGTACTATGTTAAAAATACTAAAAAATAGTAATTATTACATATAATAATTGATATTAATAGTATGTACTTTTAATTAAAAGATACATGAATTTTTAGGCTTTTACATCAGTCCAAACCACAAGGCATATTTTGACACTCTCACATTTTTATAGGCAGGACAGTGTATTTGCTGGTTGTTTTGATGGTAAATGTAGATGTTGGACTTGCTAGTTGGTGTGCTGGTTATAGGCAGGACAGTGTATTTGCTGGTTGTTTTGATGGTAAATGTAGATGTTGGACTTGCTAGTTGGTGTGCTGGTTGAGGTTGACTTTGTATGTATAAGAGTTGATCCATTTTGTATATCCTGTGTATGCATAAGGGTTGATCTGTCCTGAAGTGGTTCGCATTTATATTTTTGTGTATGTATAAGAGTTGATCCACCTTAAAGTGATTCGGATTTATATATTTTTGCTATTGCTGATAAAAAAAATTAAACCTATTATTATTTAATTTTAAAATTTTATTTATACTTGTCATTTTCATCTGAGTATAATATTTTATTATTTGAACAAGTTATTGTTTAAAAAGGTTGGTGTTGAATCTTTGTTTCACCATTCGGACCCTAGTTCATTTCATCTAAATTTCTTTTTGATTTTCCTTGGCATTTACTCATTGTGAAGGGTGGACATTGATCTTCGTCGCTTTTTGAGATGGACAAGAAAATGCGCTGCAATGATGGCCTTTGTGTTTGGTGAAGTTCTTCAATTTTCTTATAAATCAAAGTCAATTAATTTTATTTTCTCGAGTCTAAATTTTGCTCCTGACATAAATGCATTGGGCTCATAATGACGGTCTTCATTAGGCTACTGCAGTATACTTCCCTTTAAATTTGGTTGGTAAATGGATCCGCGTTTCCTTTTTCATAAAATTTGACTGGAAGAGTATGATCCCAAAACAAATAAAAAGAAATTGGACCAATTCCAAATATATTTCTTCCAGTCAAGTAACAGATTATAAAAATATATGAGTAAATGATTAAGACTAGAATTTCATTATTTCCATCCAAGACTATAACTTGGTAATAGTCCAAACACATCCAGAAGTTACAAAGTACTATTTTATTTTCTTTGAAAATTACGTGATTTGACGGAGCCTTGACCACAATTCAGTACTCATCAAACATTCGAACCCACCTAGCTATCTATGTGGGTTAGTTACATCAGACGACATAATTAAACTAAAAAATTATGACTTTATTCTGTCAGGGAAATGGTACGGAGAAATATTCACTCAGTTCAGCAAACACATATTCAGAAGCAAATCGCTCCATATTAGATTGACCCAGAAAACAAAATAAAGATAGTTTTAGTTTGATTTACGCTGACTGTAACGTTGTATTCCGGAGACATCTATGATCCCCGGTGGGAAAACAGGATCTGTAGCAGCTCTAACAGCAACTTTTGCCACCGCAGTAACATTGACAGGAGGTGTCAATAGAGGCCCAATAAGTGGGATCTGGTGCAATGGTTTAGCAACTTGGAAAATCTACAGCAGTCAAGTAAAATTACATATGAACAACAAATTTATTGAGCTGGTATTCAGGAGAAACTAAATCGTTTTTAAGAATTAGACATTCAATCAAAAACCGGAAAAGTAGAAAGTGCTATGCCATGAATGTATACTGCAGACATATGGATTCACCGACATCCCCCCATATTTTTAACCCTTACGATAACCTCCCTCGTAAAGTACATGCTCTAATGTATTCCAAACGCTTAAAAGAATCAGTGTAATGTAAAAAGAGGGTTAACCAATTAAAAAAGGTAAGTGTAGGGATAGAAAAAGTAGAGAATTGTTTGTACAATTTCACAAAACTTAAGGAGTGATTCGTATAATTTACTCTAAAATTAATGTCAAATCATAGAAGGAGAAAAGTAATGTCTGCAGTATTAGCGAAGCTCGTGAAATTACCGTTTCCAATGGAGATCCAATTACACCAAGGGGTAACTTAATATTCCCAACACTTCGAGTCCCGTAAATAAATCCTGGCCTTAGAATTACTCCTGAAAAAAACATGTAATAGGGCAATCATATACGATCATAATACTCCCTAATACCGAGAATCACGAGAAACGATTTTTACTTTCTTGGAAATATCTGCAATAATTAGCTAAAATAGAATACAAAACATCGAGAATGAACCATGAACCATGGCAGGTGCATGAGATCTAACAGACTTTAGAATAGGTTATGAATGCCTTTAATACTATTTTTTTTAAAATTAAAATTTAAACTTAACTCAACCTCACAAAATTGGTTCATAAAAAGTAAAGATTGTACTTATTTATATAATATAATTTGACTAGATATATAGAATCTCCAATTGTTGTCATTACCTACTAAGATAGCAAACACATTAAAATATTAAGAGTAGCCTATATTTGATTTGGACCTCAGGAGCAATGTTAAGAACTGAATACATACCTCCATAAGGAAATTTGCTTAGGAGCTCTGTTTCAGCAGCTTTCTGCATCAATTAAGAATATATAAAAACGTTTCAGCATCAAATTTACGAATTTTTTCTTTAATTTATACATGATAAAGACTGCAGCACAAAGAGAATTCAGAATATCTCAAATAGACGACTGAAAAAGTATAATTATCAGTGAGAAAAAAAGAACTAGCCAACCATTTAAATCATTATGTATCTCTTTACATGATCTATTACAGACGATGAAAACTCTAAAGATGGAAGCTCGCTCAGATTGAGGAAAGACTATGTCAATGGCTAGTTCACTTGAAGTTAAAAAGGAGGTTAATCAGTAAAACCATCATCAGGTGAATCTTCCAGAATCAGGAGGATGCACAATAGACATATTGAGGGGAGCAAAAAGGGGAATCATGTTTAGGAAGGTAGTTTTAAATAGTAGATTTATGGTGGCAATAGTTATATATGTTGAGAATAAAGAAACTAAGAAGGCATGTGATGAATTCTGTGTTTTCATGGAGGAGCTATTCAATTTAAAGATAATTTGCATAATACTAAGTTACCATATTTTAGGTTAACATAAATATAGAATCAGTCTAATTGATCCTAATATCATCAACTACTATAATTGTAAGATTCTAATGTAACTACAAGATTTTAAAACTCCCCTCAAACTAAAGGATATAGGTCATATGCACCAAGCAAGTTGATCATGAGAATTGACAAAACTAGCCTATAGTACACCAGACATTACTTCTTCTCTGAAAAAGTAACAATCAACCGCCTATAGTTTATACCTTTAAAGATCCACCTATAGTTTATACCTTTCAAAATCCGGAAGAGACTTTCCCTAGCTTGGTAGGAGTTTGACATTGGGATGTGGGTTCTCTTGAAATTTAACATTTTCATTTTTTTAGAATATCCATTGCGTACTTCTTTCAGGATATGATGATCCCACTTTTAGATTGTCCTACCTCTATTCCAGAGAAATGTTTTAGTTTATCAAGATCCTTTGTTTAAAAATGCTTGAAAAGATGTTGCTTCACCTATGTGATACCTAGTTGATCACTATGGTAATGACAATGTCATTAACACAAACAACTAGATAAATGCGTAGGTGAGCGATGATAGAAGACCAAGAAAGTACTCAACCTTGCTCATCATACCAAACTTTTGAATCACACTATTAAATCTACTAAATCATACTCTAGGTGATTGCCCTAAACTATAAATTTCAAATAACTAACAAGTAAAATCAAGCAAGTGTTAATGCACCCATGAAATGTAAAAAATTGTTCATACTTCTCCATCACATATTTCCTAGCAATATTCATCAACTAATAATTCATTCCCCAAACTATTCTCAGCATAAAGAGCAGGACGTATTACCTTTCCTTGATAATACCCCTGCACTAAGTAATTTACGACACCATAGTCAGCCGAAGAGATATAGACAAATCTTTTAACACCTGTAGGACCAAGAACAAATCATCCAACAGTAAGTGGTAGAGAACTATACAGAAGGAAACAATAACCAATACTTCACAGGACAACAAAAATAAGAAACCAATTTTAGTTTTTTTTCTAAATCTATTGAACTGGAAAATTGCAGAGTTTCTAGTGAATGTTGCTAGATATCACCTAATAATTTAGATGATGTTTGAATTAATTCAATAAATACTAACTTCTTTCATTAGGCTCATTCCATGTTTCACAACAAATAAATGTATAAACAAATTGTCAAAGAAAATGTGTACTGAGACAACTAGTTTGGTCCACAATTACATGAAATGAAACAACATTCTATACACATAACATGGCTTAAATTGGCGAACTACAGAAAAAAAAACAGAATATTTTCTAAATAATGCACTATGGGTCTCTTGGACAAACCTCTCCATAAACACTTCTAAAAGAGAAAAAAAGAAGAACAAAACAATTGAATGTATAACTAGAGTTAAAATTGAATCCATAAGTTAAAATTAATTTATGTTCAAGTTAAAATAATAACTAGAAAAACTATACAAGAACATCTACAAATTAATGTATAAGCTAATTTTAGCTTATGGAGAAGCTCAATTTATTTTTTCTCTCCTATAAATACTTGCAGAAAAGTTTGTCCAAATATGTCTGATTTTTTTTTGTAAAATAGACATAAGTTATAACAGAAAGCTCAAACACATGACAATAAAGGCTAGAGACATCACAAAAAACTTATAATTGTTATGCATCACATATGCTATTCAAATGGAACAACCCTGTCTAACATACATTATCCTATTTCTACGTACTGTCTAACATATATTATCATATTTCTACATAGGGGCTATCATAATCATTGGTTAAAAAAAAAACTAACTTTAACCCCAATTAACCAGTTTTATAATAACCTGTTGATTAAAAATGATCCTAAAAATCAACCATACATGACAAGTTAATAATATTATAACAAAACCATAAATGATTTTCCATAATTGGTTTTGGTTTGGTAGAACTAGTTTTAATTTTTGCAAAACAGATTATATAACCAGTTGCAACTAAACTGATTATATATAATCAAATATATATCTTAAAAGTGGTTAAAAACTTTTACCAATACATGACAAGTGAATATTATAACCAAACCATAACTTCTTTCCATAATGATTTTGGTTTGGTAGAACTGAAAAAACTGGTTACATAACCAGTTATAACTAAAAATGGTACATCTTAAGCTAATAGTTGGTTTTGGCTTTTAAATACTAGTTTTAACATATAGTTGGCAAAAGAGTACTAGTTTTGAATCATAGAGTAATAGTTTTGGATGTTTTTGCACAAGTAATTCTAAAAATCGTCCAAAATGAGAACATTGTCACTGCATTGGACATACCATTAACAAGTGTTGGAAGCTGCATGGGAAATTCCCCTCGTTCACCTAATATTGTCTAGACATCTATTGTCAAGTCACCTGTTGCTCCTACATTACCATCTGATCAACCTCATCAATGTACTATTTTACATTGCATTGGTGGCAATGTACATCAATGTACATCCAAGGGTCATTGACTTCGATGCAGCATATCACATATCTAATATGTGTTGTACTTGTAACGCTTCTCCTTACTATAATTTTTTTTCCTTTGGTCCAAGCATCATTGACTTCAATGCAGCATATCACATATCTAATATATGTTGTACTTGTAACCCTTCTCCTTAGTATAATAACCTCAATTATCATCTACTTTCCACCATACATTTTTATACTTGTTTGACCCTTTTATATTTTGTTCTTATTCTTAAGTCTCCAGGTGAAGTTTTATCTATTCCAGAATGGCGAAAACGATGATTGATGAGATATGTATTTTTCCAAGTAATGGTATACATAGAAGTGGTTTCTCTTCCAACGGACAAATCAATTGTTAGGTGTCATGTCAATGTTGTATACTCTTAAAATAGGACCTAATGGTAAAATTGGTCGCTATAAAGTTTGTATGGTTGCCAAAGAATACACACAAATCTATGATAAGATTATACTCACTTTCTCAGATTGCCAAAATGAATTTATCCAACTTCTCTTCTCCATTGTAACTATTCAACACTGGACTTTGTTTCAGTTTGACATCAAGAATGTCTTTATACACGGTGATCTTAATGAGGAAGTCTACATGGAGCAACTTCATGGAATTGTTGGTTAGAAGAACTCGTCATCTGATATGGTATTTCATCTTTGAAGGTCCCTGTACGGCCTCGAGAAATCACTTTGTGCATGATTTTAGCATTCAAACTGTCATCCAACAATTTGGAATAATGATACAAAGGGATGTTGTTAAATTCTCTATTTTACCATCATTCTCCCTAACTATGTATCTATCTCATTGTATACGTGTACAACATTGTTATGATAGCTAGTGATAAGGAAGGTATTGTCCAGTTAAAACAATATCTTGTTTAACGGTTTTGACAAAAGATCTTGGGACATTTAAGGTATTTTCTTCGTATAAAAGTTGTACAATGAACATTCTAGAAGAAACAAGGATGTTAAATGCTAACTTTGGGGAAACACCAATGAATTTGTGTAATGCCTGAGTAAGGAGAGCCATATTCTGACCCAGTGAGATACAAATAGTTAGTGGGTAAGTTAAATTGCCTAACACTTACTCACATTTCATTTTTAGTGAGTGTGGTAAGTCAATTTTTAAACTCCTCTTGTTAAGAACATTGGGTTGCAATCATACGACTCCTAAAGGGCAATTATGAAGATAAGAAAATACTTAAACTGTTAGATTAGATATTCTAACGTTTTGCGTTGGGTCACCAAATGATAGACCCTCCACTTCAAGAAATTGAGTTCTTGTTGGATGTAATTGGATATCATGTAAAAATAAAAACAAATTGTTGTGCCAAGATCATGTGCAGAAATAGAATACAGGACAACGACATTAGTTACTTCTGAACTCATATCACTAAAGCAACTTCTCAAAGAATTTAAATTTGAAGAAAATTCCCAGAGGCAACATTACACTTTGCATCTAATTCTACCTTTCAAGAGAAAACCAAACACTTGAGGTAGATTGTCATTTGATGAGAGATGGCAAGAATTGAACAAGAGATTATTAAGAATAGATGTGTGAATTTCTCAATTACCTTGATCTGAAGCTGCTCTAATTGCATTGATGTTAGCAGTCCCATTAATTTTGTACATGTATGAGTTGGAGCCAAAACTACCAACACACGAGATCTTTCAAAAGAAACAAAAGTTAGCACAATAGGTCTATCATCAAAAGGGAACAAATATTAAAGTAACCAACAAAATTTAGACATATTAGGTCAGTTAGTGCCATGCGTGCAGGATGGTTACTATAATTCTCTCAACCCAAATTATCTCGTAATCAATCACAAACACTCCTTTTTTTCCTTGTAATCTGTTAGAACCACGTTTTTCAACCAAACTGTACAATCATTCTCATCAACATTATCTAAAATTCCCCCATGACAAAAGCTACACTCCAATCACCTTTACCTAGCTTATCCCATAAAGGGACATAAAAGTGTGAGATATTTAGTCACAGGAAACTAATCAAAACATGTCACCAAACAAATTGTTCAAAATCTAAAGCAACATCTTGTAATAGCACAAGAAACAAAATATAAATAAAACCAACTTGGCTTTGAGCTTCCTCTAAGTTGCAATAATTTACCAGACATTATAACAAACTAAAGGGGAAAGGACTTGCAACTATTTTTTTAACATGCACATTATAACAAAGTAAGGGGAACTTACAACAGCAGTGACCCCATTCAGAGCTTCTTTCAATGAATCAGTTGAAAGGATATTCCCTAATTATTAGAAAACAATATAGACACGTTAGACTATTATAGTGTACCACTAAGATGTTGTCTACAGGGAAATGCTAAAAAATAAAAAAAACAGACCTTTATACCAAATAACATTGCCAGCCCAGGAATCATGTAGGGATGACCTTCCAGACCTGGGAAGTAAAACATGAAGTTATTGGCAATGCAGATACATTACAAGAAGAAAAATGTTTAATAATAAATTTGAAAAGCAGGTGACAATTTAGAGTGTCAATACATAAAGCATGACAGACAGATAATAATACAAATATGAAAAAGAAGAAAACATAGATGTAGTTCCATAAATGTTTTTACTGTTCTTCTCCGATCAAAATTCATGTTGCACCTCAATAATTCATTCCTCTAATGCAAAGATGAAATTTCAATTCTGATTGAAGAACAGTACCTAAAACACCTACATAACTACATCTAAGTTTTGTCCAATGAGAAAAAGCATCAAACCTGCTAAGACTTGCAACAGACAAGCCACGTTCTAAGGCTTCTCTACAAATGTGTGATCCAACAAAGCCATTGCCTCCCAACACAAGCAACTTTAATAAAACCCAACACAAGTTTTAGGTTAGAAAGCCATAGAAGCAAAATAAATGTTTCATATACAATTATAGTGCTAGAATACCTTTTCTGTTGGGGGTGGTGGCACATTTACAGTCTCTGCTTCTTCAACTTTGAATGGCTCATCAACTTTATTAGAACCCGTGCAGAAATTTCTCCCGCTGACTGACACTGCCGTTGTACTGCAAGGTAGGAAAAAAAAAAGAGGAAATCACAGTGAAATGACTTAATGAGTAATTTACAAAAGCATGAAGCCAATCAACATAAAATTCAAATCACATTTGTACCGAACCTAACACTGTGAATTCCATAAAGAAAAATTAAACTCATTACGCGCTTAAATTGCAGAGGCTATCCGCCATCGCAAATCATGTGCAGCATTGCTAATTCGGTAGAGCTCAATTTCATTTCAATCAGGTAGTTACAGAAACTTACAAATCTTACAATATATGAATATAAAATATTAACAAGAAGCAGATAATCGAATTGAATTTACAACAAAAAAACGACACGATTACTGAACATAACGATTAGTAAGAATAGAAGGCGTACTTGAGCCTGGAAATGGAAGGCGTGGAATGGATCAAGCGCGAAAGCAGTGTCCTCATTTTATGATAATTGAATTGAGTTTTGAGTTTCGAATGTTCTTCAGGAAAGGAAGCTTGTGGAGAGAATAAGGAACGGCGAAAGGAGGTTTACGAGAATCAAGTCTCTACTAAACTAACTGGAAACTGCTGAGGGCGAGAAAGAGCAGCGTACACGTGGCGCCTCTTCCTGCTGACACCTCTTCGCCCTATGTGGCTATTTTCCCACCCCAACCTTCCTCACACGGTTAATGACAACTTTTTTTTTATCTTAATATCCAAAAAGTGATTTTTATATATTTTGGATTTTAAAATTGGAAAGTTCATTTTCATATTTCATTTAAATTTTTGGATGGTTATATCTAGAAGTGAGTTATGAATTTTGGATTTTCATATTCAAAATGGTGTGCTGTAAATGATGTTGAGGATTAAAATTCAGAACTCATTTATGTTTGTTTACGATCTGGAAACTCATTTATGTTGTCCAGATAAGTTTTCGGATGGTATAATCTGAAAATGACATATTAGTTCCGATATCCAGAACTTTGTAATTTGACTTACAGATAGAAAATATTCAGAAAAAAAAAAAATCATTAAAGGATAAAATGTACATTTTGCATCAGTATATTTGATGGAAATCTGAATTGATACGGTGTAAGGAGAATTGATGAGTTGGTTTCAAGGTGCATGAATTAGTTTATTACCCGACTAATTTCATTGATATTATAAAAAATTATTGGAAAGAGTTACTTTTCTTGCTATTATTATAAAATATTTAATTTCTAAATTAATTATGAGTGAGTGGGGCATTAATTTTTCTCTATCCATTCACACGGAAAGCTGTGAATAAATGGTTTTGATAAAAATACTAACTATGGATTCTAATTTTTTTTATCACAAATAGGTCTGAGTAATTATAATTAGGTTGCTTTTGAATCTAAACAGGGATTAAAACTTAAGAAATGTGGTAAAAAGATTAGTGCTATATCCACTTTTGAGAAAATTACAAAGTTCTAAATATCAACACTAATTAAGTATAGTAATTAGCATCACTTTCAGTATTAAATGCAGCCACGAGCTGTTGTTTTGTGCTCCATTTATTAGAAAATTACTAATATCACGATGCCTGTTAATGGATGCAATTGTGAATATAAACGAAGATACTGACGTTTATGCCACTATATAGATCTCTTTTCTTTCTTTGACGTCTCCATACATATCATTTTTAATATTGTGACAAAACTAATTAGCAAATAAAAATAATAATTTTCTATAAATTAAAATTCATTACACAAATGCTAAATACATTTAGGTTTTCTTTCATCCCACTTCTACTTCACTATTTTATATTTTTTGTCATACTATTTGTTACATTTATTATATAGTTTCTTTCATTAATGAAATATTTTTATCTTTAATGGATATGAAATTTCTAACGTTTTGGATCAATTAATATTGGTACTTGTGTGAGATAACATATTACGGATAGTCCGGTCCGATAGCGGATGGGTTGATAAAGACAACAAACATTCGCTAGGTTTTAAATGACTCTGATACCATATTACAAAGTAGACTTTAAGCTAAACTTAACTTCATAAAATCGACTTATAAAATAAGGTTTACACCCACTTATATAAATACTATAATCTCTAGTCGATTTGATATCCCACGTAATATTTAAAATGGTTTCTGGGTTTTTTTTTAACATGAAAATAAGATAATTTTAGTTGTGTGGTGGGAGCAAATAAGGACAGTGAGGTGATACGATGGTCCTTTGTATCCGTACCTTTGTCGTTTGAGGATGATGCAAGTGTGGGACAAACTATCCAACGTTGAAATTCCACACTTGATAGCCATTTCACATCACCAACTTCCACTCCCTCCCTCAAAACATTGTGAAAAAACCTTCCATCACTCTCATTTTTTCTACTTCTTTTGCGACCTTCCCCACCTCCATTGCATAACATATCTCCCATGGCCTCAAGTAGACGAGTGGAGTGAATGAAAACAGCTAAAAGTAGAGCCAAAACAAACAAGCTTTGGTGTCAATGGGGGACAACAGTGGCACACCACAATAAGAATATGCTAATTTCAATTCTCAAGATCTTAGTTGGGCACAGACATGTACACACAATTCAAAACCCTTACATAGATTTCCAACATGAAAGGCCACAGGACGAGACTGAATGTGACCTCATGATTCTTTAAATAATTGGAAATATATATTAAGTACATTTCATATTTTTGGGTTATTACTTCTTATTTTTTTATACACTTCAAATTAAATATAACTATTTTAAGACATTTTTAAGAATAAAATATTAATTACTCAAATGATATTAACTGTCTGGGAGAAAGAAAAGAAACGTTGAGTGCATAGCAGCACTACGATGTTATCTCTATCCCATGATTGCAATTAGGAACTACAGCACCCGCCAGCATTTACAATATTCCCACTAATATTATTCATTGCACTTTTCTTATACAATTAATAGTTGTTACAAGTCCAAATAACTTAAATATCTCTCTCCATCTTTACTATTGCAATCATGCTGTATCAATAATATCTTCATCTCTCTTAGACATTTTTATTTGGATATAAAAGTCCAAGAACTTTTACAATAAGTTTTTATCAATTTTATTTTTTTTCTGTTAGGGAGATATGACCAAAAGAACTATTGAATGTTTTGTTTTCTTCCTTCTTTTGGACAGGTTGTTAAGGTTTTACTGTGATCCTTCTTGTCTTCGTGATACTCCTTCAACTTTAAGTCTCGGGTGAATGTCAAATGGGAGAGGTACCTGCAGAAGGCACTTTGTCGCTCAAGTTAGTAAAAAGGGTATTCCACACTCAGGTGTGTAGAGTAATAATGACGTACTTTCTTCTTGAAATATACATTATTTATATTATTTTAATGAACTTATTCGATTAATAGAATGGATGACACTTAAAGTTGCATTATCTAATTCATAATGGTAGTTTAACTTCAGTGACCTTTGAAAGTTAATAGTTAAGTGTCTCGGTCAGCTCTGCCTCGTCCCATAACAATTAAGGTTTTGAAATAAATTGAAAGGATTTCAAATAACATAAATTTTTGTTTAACCGTTTAATAAATACTCAACCCTTTCACTTCAAACTTGTCCCTCCTTTCATGGAGACCATGGGAAGATATTGTGGCTACCTTCACAACTAATGACCAACTGAATATCACGAGTCCAAAGGAAACCTTTTGACCTACTTGGTTGATACAAATTTCAATGCAACGAATCACCCATATGAGATTATTCATCAGAATATACCCCTCAAGCATATTCCTGCAGCAAGGACACGACAACCACTTGCACCTAGTCCTAAATCTCATAGTTACACTGAAACAAGAGTGAATAATCAACAGTAATATGGGGGCTATGTTGTGTTCAACAGGGGTAACGACCCTAATTTCTTCACAGAAAATATCAAATCCGATATCCAAATGATGATGATACTAAAGGAAAACCGCAGCTTTGTTTCCACTTTGCCCACATTGTTTATTATCTTTTATCCCCTGTTCATGACTCTGGCTACTTTCATTGTAGTAAGGTCTAATCACACAGCACATAGTGCGCTTTCACTGTGGCCTTAGATAGCAACCCCAAACCCACCTTCGATAAGAGGTTTTTTTTTTATCTTCCATGAAACATGAAAATATTACATCATTTAGAGAAATCCCTTTTAAATGCATTATCTGTGGTCTAGTAAGAATCTGTAAAGCAGTATAACAATTACTGTATCTAATTATTTCTCTAAACCCCACATTTTTTAAAAAGTGCAAATTCTTCTCTCCATATGACATCATGCATAGGATCACCATCAAACACAAACATCTGTTGTAATGCATGCTCTCCCTAGTTATAATTACTAATAGTTCTTCCACAGAACAAGAATAATGTTCAACATAAACTAATGAGTTCATCTCATACTGGTTAACATACAACTTCAAACTATTTCTTTCAAACCAAATATACTATAACATAAAAGATGCATAACTGCAGTCTAAAAAATGACATGAATAGTAAAAAAAGAAACTCATAAGAATGCGATTCACAACAATCTTATGAGTTGTCAACTGCAGTTTTGCATGCTCCATAACATGAGCTGTCAAAATAAGGCTTCAAAGGAACTTCTTAACATCAGGCAGGGTCAATTATGATGAGTTACTTACTCCAAGTTATAGAATGTTTATGGTCTGTGGTTCAACCTTAACTTCTTAGCTAAAATAGAACTTTTAGAAGTATCCATCCAAACAAGTCTTTCTGTCAAAGTTAAAAGATAAAAGTAAGTTAAATCTTCCTTCTATATAAAGTTGGTTAACATTGATAGAATCAGGATATTTAGTAATTGATGACTCTACAATGATACTGTCTGAGAAAAAAAAAATGTATGCGTAATATATACCTGAAATTTTCAATTTGAGAAAAACAAAGTTGGCCAATAGCATAAAGAGTTAAACAACACTAAAAAATAGTGGTTGTGCTGCTGCTTGAAGTCTTATGGGGTACCCTAACACAGTGCCACCCTTGCCCTGCAAGTTATATCTATCTTGCAACAACAAAACAGGGTGAAGTCCGTGACCCAAAAGAGAAAGCCAATAACCCACTTTACTTTCTCTTTATAAATAGCAGTCACCCCAATCTTCCCTTACAACCTCACCTTCTAACCTTCTTTATCTCTACGCAACACCTACTTCTCTCCCATAACCAAAACCCTCACACACTCACATACTACAAGCTTCCTAAGTTTAAACAAAATGAGGAGCATCGCCGCCACAATAGCCTCAACTTCAACCGCACCCACAGCCGCCACGTCATCATTGACGACTCCTCCTCACCCCACGTGGCACTCTCCCGTTCCCTACTTGTTTGGAGGACTCGCCGCCATGCTCGGTCTCGTAGCCTTCGCTCTCTTGATCTTGGCTTGCTCCTACTGGAAAATATCTGGTGGGTTGCAGATCGAAGAAAACGGTGAAAGGAACATCGAGAATGGCGGCGGCGAGAAACAGGGTGATTCTGAGAACAAGGAATCTGTTAGGGTGTACGAGGAGAAGATTCTTGTCATTATGGCTGGAGATGAGAAACCCACATTCCTGGCCACCCCCAAAGCCTCCTCTGTTTCTCGTCCTGTTCTCAACCATTTTGAGAAAAGCCTCCAAAACCACGTGACTTCTGAGAAATCAGAGAAAGAAGTGGAAATCCATAATCAACAACCTCAAGAAACGCGGCAGCAACAACAACAGAGCCAGCGACAGCAATAAGATATCATTTTTGGTTTGTAATTCTATGATAGCATGGAGTTCATCTTCCTCTGTTTTTCATCATTCACTCTTTCTTTTTTTTCTCTTTTTCCTTTTCCTTGTTTTTGGACCTTGTTAGTTTGTTTGTATTCTATTGTTTATTCGGAAATTGTAAATTTAACTAAGCGAGATGTATTGGAATTGTACCAGATTTTGCAGAGCCTTTGCATGTCACTGCTACATTTATTTTTGCAGATATTTATTTAGATCACTTATAATTTTACACCTCTTCCTCTTCCTAAAAATTACACCTACAAAAGGTAAGAAAACATATTACGGGTGATAACATGATAAACACAATAAATACTCGCTAATATAGGTTCAAAATGACTATAATACGATGTTAGAAAGTGAACTTTAAGCTTAACTTAACCCCATAAAACTGACTCATGAAGTTGAGGTTTGCACCCACTTATATACAATGAAAACATTCTAATATCTAATATCTAGTCGAATCTCAATATCATCAGTTTAAAAATAAATATATATAAAAAAAAAAATTTAAAATTAAATGATATAATAAATTATCAAAAATAATAATATTAAAAATTATAATATAATTGTATTAAAAAATTGAATTGTCAATATAAGTTCAATATATTCAATATGAAAAACCGTGATAAAAAAGATAGTTTTGCGTCATTAATATTTTGACCCAGCCAGGGAGGGTTTTGCTTTCCAACCAAATTAAAACTTACTTTTCAATTTCTTTTAAATAGAAAATCACTTAAAAGATTTTAAATTATTAATATTTTCTCACACTATGTTATTCGAGCATGAAAACCAGAAGCAATGTCATTCAAAAAGCAGCGAACAACCAAACTTCTCCACCACGATGAAAACCTAAGTCAATGAGTAATAAACATGAAAGAGAATGTGAAATGGGAACGAAAACCATAAAAGAGACCTTAGAGAAGATTTCTAACACATGCAAGAATAGGATTAATTTATATTGCTTTGGTATTTTTTTATAGCACAGTGTTCACAATAAAAAATTAAAACTCAATAAATAAATAATATAATATAATATTATTATGTACTTTATTTTAATTTAATAGCTATCTATTATCTTTATGTTTGAAAACGATAAAAATTAAGTAACGAGGAGTACAAAGTGGATATGGGTCACATCCAATAGAAAGTGTAACACCTAACTCAGATACGTTTTGTACGTTGAGTTAAGTTATTATTTTTTATTGACATTTTTAATATTAATATTTATTATTATTTGTTATTGTATATTTTTATTATTTATTAGTAAAGTTAATATTAATAAGTGCTGTAGGAGTGATTCAAAGTAAGGTCTAATAATAAAAGGACATGTAATCATTAGATCAAGAGAATTTAATAATTTAGGTTATTAAGTTGAGTTAGATTTTATTTAGTGGTTACACTTGGGATCAAACCCGGTTGAATTTAATATTCATATAGTTCAATTTCACACACTAATTTGTAACGAAATAAATACAATCTCTAAAATTAACAAGGAAAAAAGTAACTAATTAAATCATAAGTCAAAGTTATGTAAGTGTTATAAATTTCTAATTTAATTACATAACTAAAACAATTCTAATTGTTCTAATTTTAAATCTATTGAGATAATATTTTTATGATTAATCATTGTATTGGAGACATTATCTATTATAAATTCCAAAGTTTCATCATGATTTTGTGCTTAAAAATAATTTAGAGGATTAAGGTAGAAAAATATATTTAAATTACTATATCCATTTCTTAGAGATGTGAGATTATTAGGCATATTATAACAAAATCTCAATCAAAGTCAAAAGGAAATTAGGACTCATCTTTGAAATCATTTTTCCACTCCCCTAATCGATATCTAAGAGGAACGATACTTCAGTTTTGGAACATCTTTTTCACTCTCACAAACAATGTCAATGTCTCAACCTCAAGTCCGTTGAGATAACATTATTATGATCAATCACTATATCTTAATTATTATCTGCTTTGAAAATCAAAATTTTATTTTTGTCCTTAAAAGACACATAGAAGGATTAAGAGAAAAATGTGTAAATCGTAAAGAGAAGATTATGTTGAACTCCATTTAAAGATACCCAATATTTGTATGACCATTATTAAATAAATTAATTTATATGACCATTATTAAATAATATTTTTATGATTAATCATTGTTTTTTGGAGACATTATCTATTATAAATTCCAAAGTTTCACCATGATTTTGTGCTTAAAAATAATTCAGAGGATTAAGGTAGAAAAATATATTTAAATTACTACATCCATTTCTTAGAGATGTGAGATTATTAGGCATATTATAACAAAATCTCAATCAAAGTCAAAAGAAAATTAGGACTCATCTTTGAAATCATTTTTCCACTCCCCTAATTGAGATCTAAGAGGAACGATATTTCAGTTTTGGAACATCTTTTTCACTCTCACAAACAATGTCAATGTCTCAACCTCAAGTCCGTTGAGATAACATTATTATGATCAATCACTATATCTTAATTATTATCCGCTTTGAAAATCAAAATTTTATTTTTGTCCTTAAAAGACACATAGAAGGATTAAGAGAAAAATGTGTAAATCGTAAAGAGAAGATTATGTTGAACTCCATTTAAAGATATCCAATATTTATATGACCGTTATTAAATAAATTAATTATAACGATTCTTTATTTCTAAAGTTTGATTAAATTTCAAAAGTTGCAATTCATTCTTTATAAATTCTCATGAAATGTTAATGGTTACTTTTATATTAGTCTAAAATATTATAATGTTTAAATAAAAGAAATATTTCTAAAATAACTCAAATGAAAAATTCAATTATTTTTTTTAATAAAAAAATTAAATAAAAATATTTTAGGGATAATTCAACTTTTATTTAAAGACTATTCCACAAGTCTCACAATAAAATCAAAGAAATCCATTTCACATAATGTTTTTCTATCCATAAAACATCTTTATATATAACCATAATCAAAAATCAGATTATAATTTTCTACAAGCATAAAAAAACACTTAATTAAATTTGTTTCCAATGAAACTTCATAGCCTCACTTCTTCCTTTAGGATGTTAATCCATCAAAACCCTCTATTTAACTTTGCATCTTAATATTGAAATAAAAAAATACATTTCCGAAACAAATATAACATCTTTAAATTTAAATAATATATTGATATTTAGATTTTCTTAACAATGTATAAATTTGATTTGTATAATGCACTATGCCCCCTTTTTTTTTCGTTACTTCTCTCTAGGGCTTAGTCTTTCCTTAGACAAAAAAATAATAAAACTTTTCACCTTAAATTTTGTTTCATAATTAACTTAAATGTAATCTACGTCTAATGTGACTTTTCACCTTAGACATATTGAATTTTATTTTGGGGCAGACACATTCCAATAAACTAACACCTCGATGATGGTAAAAAAAATTCAAAACTTTTTATTTTATAAGAAAATAAGAGAAAATTTTATTTTTATCAAGTCTTAAATAAAAATTCTTTTGCTTTTTTTGTTTTTGTTTTCCTTTTTCTTACAGATCCTCCATATCCACTCTATGCCTTTATTTCTGCAGATTCCACTATATCTTCATTCTAATACATTCATGGATTCCCTTAAATATAAGTTGAAAATTTATTAGTTGTTTATCATCAGACAAACATTTGTTACCTCTTAAGTAATCTGATTCTATAACTACTAGTTGTTAATAAAACAAAGGGGTTCAAAAAGTTGAAATTAAAAAAAAAAATCAGACAGAAGAATTTTTTTTTTTTTTAAAAAGTATTTCAAAGTATTCTGAAATAGTGTTACACTACCAGCAAAATTAGTTTTAAAAATTAATTTTTTTATCTTTAAAATGATAAAATTAATCATTAACTTATATACTAATTTAAAATTTAATAGTAGTAAGTGGGTAAAATTTTAATAAGTGATGTTAGATATCAATTTAAATTCTATTTTGGAAACTAATTTAATTATCATTAAATAAAATCTAATTTTGTAAGCGAATATATATAAAATGTAACAACGTAAACAAAACAAAAAAGTCACCCATCTCCTATTTCTTTTTTTTTCCTTTCTCTCTTCATCTCTCTCGACTTCTCTTCTCTCTTGCCCTTATATCTTGAAGGGATAAAATTTTAGAGATTGTTTGGAAAATAAACAATTAAGGTCAGAAAAACTAACTTTAATTTTTTAATAGTCCTTTAGAAATTTTGAATGTGGAGGGACGTAGTTTCAAGTTTCAATTTTCTCTTGCCACGATGTTGTTTGGTAAAACTATTGGATTTTATGTTTTGTGAACATGTATAAATATTATATTTTGATAGTTTGGAAGTTAAATATCGTTTTAGATGTTGGAAAAGTTTTTGAATGTTATGAATTTTTAAATGTTATGTGATTGAATGATATGTATTATATATGAATGATGAAAATTGTATGAAATTGATGTCATACATTTTGAATAATGTATGAGTTATTGTTTGATGGTACATTAAGTATGAAAAGTCTATGTTTAACATAAATCCTTTAGCTTTACTGATGATCTAAGTCATACACACTGTATTCCATTGTAGACACTCGGTATTGAATGTTTGAATTAGATGTTAGTATTTGGTAGGAGCATACTTAATGAGTCTTTCGGAAAACGATGAATTCATATGTAGTCTGTGATTGAAATGAAACTAAAGTACTATGAATTGAAAAGAAATAAAATGATTGTAATTGAAAATAGATCCATGTGTGGTCTATATGAATGATGCAATTGGTATTGAAATTTTATATGACAACATTTAAAGAAAGATTTATAATTGGTTAGTCTGATTGGTTTTTTGTTTCATGAATTAAGTATGTTATGAAATTTCTTTTCATTAGTATACCCTTGCTTTCACTAATATTAAAATAAATTGGCAATAATTAAATTTATATTTTATTATAATTTAATTATTCATTATAAATTAAAATATAAGTATTCAAATTTAGAATTTAAATAATTGGTAGTTAAAACCTTGATAGTTAATTAGATATCAATTTAGAAACTATATAATAATAATAAAAACTAATTTAGAAACCATTTTTTTTTAGTTTCTAAAATATCTCTAATTTAGTTACTATTATAACTAATTATTTTGGTGTCTAAAAATTAGTTTTTATTTGATAATTTTATGGTAATAAATCAATAAGTATTGTAATGATACAACAAACATGTTAAATATATATACAACCTTCAATATTAAAACTTAATATATATTAATTGAAATTCAAATGTTACATTGCTTGATTGTTAATAATGATATATTTGCGTTAAAATTTATGCAGTCTAATTAAAATAATGTTATAGAAAATACATAGTTAGCAAACAAATTTTTTTACAATGATTTCACATGTTTAATTAAAATTAATTCAGATCTAAATTGTTGTGGCATAAAAAAAAAGTTCGGTAAATGTGTTTGAAAATAAACAGACAAGATTTGTGTTTAATAAAAAATTAAATCTATTTGTTATTATCATAATGTTATATTATTTTGTCAAATTGCGTATAAAGATTGTTTCTTTATCAAAATAAATGAAATATTCATTTTGTTTCTAACTAAAATATTTTTTTCTTCTAAAAGGTTTTCGACAGTAATCAATATTAAGTCTTATTATGAATTAAATTTGTGTATATTATTGTAATTTAATCTCATTATATTACAAAAGTTGTCCCAAAATTTTCCAAAATTATCAATCTTAAAAAATTGGATAAAAAAATTAAAATGAACTAAAATTATTTATAATCTATAAAAAAACATTTATTATACAATATTATTTTATTTTAAAATTAATATTGAATCTAATATTAATTTCAAATAAGTAATAAAATTTGGCTATTTTACAAAGGGATAAGAGAAAATAGAAGTGAGAGATGTAATTAATCCTCTTCCATGTTTATCATACTTTGATGTCAAGTTGGATATTTGATGTTGCTAATATGTTTATCCACTTTGGAAATCTCAGTCTCAATTATGTTTTTCCTATTCTCAATAAACTATTCAATACCATAAGTCTTGTGAGATCTTCCATTCTTTAATTGACTTTCATAATACTTTTGAATTATGGAAGGTACTTTTACAAGGTTTTGAGACGAAGTCAGTGACCCAACATCCCCATTAGCATCATCATACACAATCAAACAGTGCCCACCACCACACTTCTTGGAAAATTCAGAGATTTTCTTCATTAGTCCTCTCTTCCTTCGCATGAAAGTTGTCTTGCAAGATCATTCATTTGAGATGTGTTTTAAGATTATTCTTGTACGACCTATTTTTTAAAGAAACAAAATGACACAAAAATTCAATAAGAAACAATAAACAACAAAAGATTTCAACTTAATGATATATAGTAAAAAGTATACTTGTAAAACAAAAAATAAACACATGACAAAAAGAGAAAAAACAAAAAAAACAAAAAGTGAAATGGAAAAGTCTGAAAAAAAAAAGTTAAGAAGAAAAGAAGAGTTAATTTTAACTCTTTTTTTTTTTTGTCTTTTAAAGTGCAATAAAACTTCCTTAAGAAAATAAATCTTTTAAAATATTTAATGCATAAAAATAAATATGGTAACTTTCTTTAAATTAATTTTAATTTGATCAAATATATCATTAATAAACTTATTAATTTAATCTAAATTAGATTATAATCAATAAATATATACAACCTTCGATATTACAACTTAATCTGAATTAATTGAAATTCAAATGTTACATTCCTTTACTGTGTAATAATGATGTATTTGGGTGAAAAGTTACGCAGTCTAAATAAAATATTTTACAATGATTGACATATTTAATTAAAATTAATTCAAATGGACAATTGTTGTGGCATTGGACCAAGAAAAGGTTTGGTAAATGTGTTTTAAAATAAACTGATTAGATTTGTGTTTAATAAAAAATCAAATCAATTTGTTATTATCATAATTTTATATTAACTCCGTGAAATTGCGTATAAAGATGGTTTCTTTATCAAAATAAATAAAATATATTTTTTTATCTTTTTTAACACTAAATCAATATTAAGTCTTATTATAAATTAAATTTGCGTATATTATTGTAATTTAATCTCATTATATTATAAAAATTGTCCCAAATTTCTCTTAAATTATCAATCTTAAAAAAATAGATAAAAAGTTAAAATAAACTAAATAATTGCAAATTTTGATAATTCTAAAAAAAAATTATTATACAGAATATTAATTTATTTAAAAATTAATATTTAATTAAGTAACGAAATTTGACTATTTTACACTGGGAGAAGTAAAAAATAAAAGTGACTCCTCTTGTGAAATATGCCATTTGTGTTTAATGGTTTTTTTAAAAGTAGTGTATTTTTTTTTCGAATTTTTCAAAATGGATAATTTTTTTTTTCTGGAAATATATAAATTGTCAAGGTGAAGTATGTTTATTGAATACTAAAATCGTCAATCAATGTTATGATTTAAAATAAAATCATAGCAGTTATTATAAAAAAATATTAATTATGAGACTACAAGTAAAAGTCGTTTTTATCCAATATCATATATACAAATTAATATCAGATTCATCAAATATTCCAAACAAGTGTATGAGGCACGTAAATTTTTGAAATAGATAATAATAATAAGAGTAAGGGATGAAACCTAGCAAAGCTAGCTCCATATTTTCCCACCATCTCCCTATTAATTAATTGTGAAAATTTAATTTTAACATTTTAATTTTTTTTAAAATAATCTTACATAAAATATAATCTTAACTTTTTAAATAACCTTAACTACACATCCGCATTCCATATTTCCCTTCTATCTACAACACTTATTCTCCAGTCGCATCATTTAAGAGAATAATACCATCATTTGAATGTATGCAAAGATTAATAAGAAGATTCATTGTATTCTACGTTCTCCGATGCAAGGATAATCTTATTTTTGAATTTTGTATTTCATTTTTTCACTTTTCTGATTTTTGTCTGAATTTTGTGGTTTCTAAAAATAAAAAAATAAACGAACGAAAACACATTCATTATCAATAAAAGCACTACAAAACTTATCTGAATTATCAATGTTTACTACAACCACTACAAACAATCACCACTACTTAAAAATAAATAAAATAACACTACACTCTCCAAAATATTTAGAAAAAGTATTGTTAAAATTAAAAAAAAAAAAACGCAGTAGAATAAGATGGAAGTGTATGGAGTTGCATGGAAAAATTACTTACTAATAATCTATAAAACAATATTCAAAACTCATATTTATAAACGTTTGTAAGTCGTTGGTTAGCTTCAAACATATAATAGTACATTTAAATAAATAAGTATTTTGATTTAATTTTTAATTTTTTAATTTGAACCAAATATTTTCCATAACAAAATCAGATTAAAAAATTTCAAAGAAAAATTTATTTTCAATTTTTTTGGGTTGGTTTATCATTAATATATATGAATTATGAATATATCGTCACTAACCAAAACCGAAAGTAATATTTTTTTTAAAGTCAATAATTAAAAAAACGATAAATTTTAATTTAGAAAAGTTAAAAAGTAACCAAAGTTAAAAATCAAAAGCCTGTTTGAACCTTTACTTTACTTGTACTTATTCCATTTCCTTATGTTCAAATGCATAGATAACTGTTGTTTTGTTTTCACTTTTCAGAACTTTATACCATTGAATCCACTCACTCAAGCTTTGGAGAAGTTGATACCTTCATCTATCATCTCATAATAATTATACACTAAAAAGAATTATTAATATTTAGATATTAAAACATTTTTAGTATTTAAAATGGTTTTTATTATTAATAAAAATCTATAAAATAGTTTTCAAATTATATCTAAATAAACTATAAAGTTTAATTATTAATATTTTAAATTATAAATTATTTTTAAAAAAATCAATAAAAATTAATTTAAAATATTATTAAATAACTAAAATCTTGTAACTAATTATTAGATACTAATTTAATTTTTTTATTAACATCATAAATTACTTTAAATATCAATAATATTTTTAATTTATAAATTATTTATAATTTAGTTAAATAATAATTAATTATTTTGATTTCTAAAATTAATTTTTATTTAATAATTTTTTTTATAATAATATCCTCCATATCAGTAGCCGAAACCATTTAAAAAGAATATACGAAGATGTTGTGATTATGCATGAGTTTTATTCAATTTATTAAAAGAATTTTCGAAAATTAAAAACAGAAGTCATAGAATACATGTGTCTATCTATCTGTATATATATTTATAAAAAAATATTTGAATGTGCGATTTTTTCATTTTCAAAATTATTATTCTAAATACAATTTATTTATTTTCATAAAACATTACACCAAAGGTACCTTTTTTCAGAACTATAGGCCTAAAAAGTATAGAATATATTTTCCTTATATGTTGGTTTGTTCTTTCATTTTTCGTTCTTGTGATGGAAGTGACCATATATATCTGCATATTCTTATATTATCATGATTGGACTGATGAAGTTATGGTGAAAATATATTTTAGGTTTTCCATCCTTCACTTCTTATCGGATTGGGTGCATAATATATAACACATCAATCACAAAATTTGCATCCTTCAAGCTTTTAGTTACTGTATGGAGAGAATGTACTGCGAAAAAGAACAGATACTGCAACACTTTTGGCTACCCTTGAAAACCACGTCTTTCTCCTCACAATAAAACCTTTTCCAAAACTATATATCCGTTTCATTAATTAGTCTTCACTTTTTTTCTAAAGAGTTTATGTTAAAACTAGTCACTTAGAGAACTTTGGATTCACTTACTATTTCTCATTGTTGACTGGTCGCACTTTAGTTTGTTTAGGGTTTAGGGTTTAGTTTGTTCCTTTAGTCTTTTTGTAGTTTTTTTTTTTATTTTGGTCGTACGACCTTGGATGAATGTCGGATGAGGGTACTTGCAGAAAACACTATGACGTTCAAGTCAGCGAAAGGAATATTTGGCACACTCGGTACAGTAATTAATGACATACCTGTTCCTTGAAATGTGCGCTATTTATATTACCTGTAATAGATTTTCCTTATTGGATCAGGTTAAGGAGTGAGTTTGCGTTTAAGATTGTATTACCTAGTTGCTAACCACGGATTAAGTTTGTTGAGTCTGTTTAGGTGTGATAAGATTTATACTATTGATCAATCCACTAGAACTGGTCCTTAGGTTGATCAGTTCACTGATGAGGTCGAGACTCTGGTTAGTCGATCGGTCCATACGAGTACACTTCATGCATGAAATATTACAAGTTATTACGTACATGAAAAAGGGAAGTTTTAATTTAAATCTTGTAAATGTAGATGGAGGAGGTAGTGCTCTGTTTGCATTGGTCAAATTAGATAAATTTATGGATTGAATTTGACATGTAAAGAGGCTGGTCATTAGAGTGTGGGCTTGGGGTAACATCATTAAAGCCATATCCCTAACTTTTCACTTTTTATCTTGCTTGTATACTCAAATGAAACAAAAACTATGAGACATGGGAGGAAAAAAAGTGAAGTGTGGGTGGATAGTAGATGTTGTTGCACTGAATATGTAGATGGATTGCGAAGTTCAGAGAAACTGGAGCAAACAAAAAGAGGGCCCCTATGGCATTGAGTCACTATCAGCTTTAGTCCAAACTCAGAGTCTAGTTAGAACTTCAACTACTTCACTACTTATCCACACACAAAAACAAAAACAACGTGAACCTCAAGTTTTTTTTCTCCTATCTTGTGGCCATTTTTCTGTACTTACAAAGAGACGTGAAGTAATCAAACACCTTTATAAACCCATCCTCTCATTATTAATGTTTTGTTTGGATTCACTCATGTATTTTACAGTGAAGATTAGAGGAGTGAAAAAAAAATATAATTTTTTATTAATAAATGGATTTTAAAATTAACATTATTTTAAAAAATCAATTTATAAAATAAGTTACACTCAATATATAATACTACCGTAGAAAAAAGAGGTGGTGGAAGAGAGTTATTTTAAAACTATATGCAGAGGAGAAGTTAAAAAAAGAAAGTGATAATGAACAATTTTATATCTTTGTCTTTGTACTTTACACAGTTAATTTTTTCTTTGCTTTACGTGTGAATGAATTATATAAAAATGTTATAGAAGTGGTGCCAATTGCATTGCTCGTTAATTAAATGGCTTAAAAGTCTTTTTTCAAAAGGAAATTTTATAATATATAAACTAAAAAGTGAATATTTTGTTGTTTAAAATTACAAAAAAAAAATTATTGATGAGAAATATTACATTTTTTAAATTTTTTTTAGAAGTTTCTAACTTTTTATAAAAAAAAAAATGTTTTTTTTTTTTCTACTATAAGAACGTACACATGATTTAGGAAGTGATAGATTTTAGAACAATAATGTGATTAAGCCCATATGAAAAGATTTACAAACGTATATATTTGCCTTGTAAGGTAAGGATGTGTATCTATATTTATATATAAATCTATACATAAGTGAATTTTCTTCTTTATCCATTTTAAATTTTTTTCCTATTTTATTTGTATATTAATATTTAATTTAATTTTATTATTGTATTATGAGTATTGTTTTATTTTTTATTTTTTTAAAAACATAATAAAATAGTTATCAGAAGTCGTTTATTTTGAATGTAGAGTTTTTTTTTTAATTTAATTTTTTAAAATATATTTCCATTTTTTAATTTTCACTGACGATTGTTATTTTTCAATTTGAATTTTTTAAATTTTTGGAATTTTATCACCTTTTTTTTTCTTTTCACTCTTTCTCACTTTATCTCGCTTTTTCTTCAAATATCTTGAAATCCAATAACATGGTTCTCATGCTCTCTATGTCTCTCATGCTCTTTGTGTCTCTCATACATACAGATACAAATAAATCTATGTTCCATTTAAATAAATATACATATAATAATAGTAAAATAAAAAATACGAATACACATGCGCGGAAACGCTTACGTCTGTGTTCTTCGCGGTGTAATAAAGAAAAAGTGTGGAAGATGTGTTACATAGTGCACTTCAATTTTAACTTCAATTTTAAATAACTTTTACATTGTTTAAGCATAATTTTGACTGAAATAGGAAAAATATAAAAATATAGACAACATATTTTTTGTGGATAGTACCTTTAAATTAAAATAACAACCAACTTGTTATGAATTATATAAATATGTATATTGTATTTAGACTCTAATATATATATATATATATATATATATATATATATATATATATATATAAAGTATACAAATGTGTCGATAAAAAATTAATAATTGTTGTTGTTGAAAGTTTAATGCAAATGATTGATCTTTTTGGTACTTGAAATGATATAAGATCTTTAGTATGGGATGAAAAATGGTAATGTCATATATATGAAAATAATTAATATGTATGATTTTAGTGATTTATTATGATAACTATGTTGTAAAATTTGGTATTGAATTGTATTAGTGTGAATGACAATTGTATAAGTGATACTAACTTTCAAGTTACTTAGACAAGGATACTAAGAATGTGGTGTGGTGACCATGATAATATTATTTGTTAGATAAGTGCAATAAGTTATATTAATTTTTTATGGATGAATATAAGTTATATTAATTTTTTATGGATGAATTATCTTATAAGTGAGTAGATTCTTATACGAAGTTAAGTGTTACTCTTTCACATAATACTTATTTTTTTGAAGTTACGAACTTACAAGTTAAATTGAATTCATCCCATTCCTAATTCCTAAAACTCTCAAGTGAAGTTAAGAATGTAAATGATGTGAATTATATTTTTTTAATAGAAATATGTGTGAATGTGTTATGTATAGCTGACTGTGATTATAATACGTTAACATGTGAATAAATGAGGTTAAAAATATCAAAATCACATAAAAATCGTGACCATATAAAATAAAATAAAATATATAGTATAAAAAATAAAATTAGTCAAAATATTTATTTAAATAATTATTATTGTACTGGTCGAATCCGTACGACAATTTAACATTCGGTGAGGATCAACCAATACAATTAAATTCACTATATCCAAAGAGAAGATTAACAAAACTAATAAGTAGTTAAGCATTAGGTAACACACTCTTAATCATGATAAAAAATCATAATCCGACCCAATAACAAATGGTCTATGATAACCATATAAATAAACACAAATTTCGAGAACCAAGTATGTCATCATTTAGTACTGATATTACCGAGTGTCGAATACCGAAAGCTCACTTGAGCGACGGAATGTCTTTTGCAGGTACCATCCGAACTTGGAATTCACTGTTATGAGAGATAGAAGAGTGAAAGGAGAGGAAGGGAAAAAAGATAGACTGACCAACAAAAAATAAAAACGATCCTTATCGTTATCTTAGTTTCAACTTGTTCAAGAATAATTATATTTTTATATTTCTTTAAATCTATAAAGTGAATGCATGATTCCTAACATTAAATCGAACAAGTATAGCGTAACCTCAAAGTTTGTTTAACTACGTGTAGAGAGAGAACACGAGAACATTAAAACACGTTTAAAAATATGTCTAAAACAATTAAATTCTGATAATCTAAAGATCTCTCTTTTTTCTGTCATTAGTATAGCAGTGTGGGTGATAAAACGAAATTAGGTGAAAATTAAGAAAGATATTAGGAGAAAAGGTGTGTGGAGAAAAAGGTAGGTGCTTTTGAAACATGCCCTAAAAGGAGACAAGAAAGGCAACGCATAAACGATGCATAATATGAAAGAACTTTGTTTTGAGTAGAGTCGCGTAATAATAGCGCGGGACAGTGCTACTCTGAGGGTCGCATCTTAGACTCAGCAAGTATTAATGTAAAAAAGAATAGCAGTATTTAACTTGTGGTAGGTTGAAAAATAATGAGAGAGGGTTGATAGAATAAAAGGTAGGAGAGAATAAGAAGAAAATAAAAAAAGATGCGAAAAAGGTTTGTAAGTGTGTGAGGCGGGGGATGAAAAGGAAGAGTAGTAATGTAATAGTAGAGAGTGATTGCAGTTGCATTTCATCACCACCCCTAAATTTTTTGTAGGGTCTGTATTTGGCTAAGGCTCTCCACGTGCCGCTATTCCATTGGGTTTTCTTCAGATCTTCGTGGGGCCCCTAGATAGACTCCACTGGTTTCACATAGTCACGCTTCTTCACTTCCACACACCATTCCCAAACAAAACAAACACAAAAACAGATCAGAGAAAGACGTAAAGGGAGCCACCACTCATGGCTTCCAAGCTCTGCGACTCGTGCAAGTCCGCCACCGCAACCTTGTATTGCCGCCCCGACGCCGCCTTTCTATGCGGAGCATGCGACTCCAAGGTCCACGCCGCCAACAAGCTCGCCTCGCGCCACCCACGCGTAGCGCTCTGCGAGGTCTGCGAGCAGGCGCCCGCGCACGTCACCTGCAAGGCCGACGCCGCCGTGCTCTGCCTCGCCTGCGACCGCGACATCCACTCTGCCAACCCCCTCGCCAGCCGCCACGAGCGCGTCCCTGTTGTGCCCTTCTACGAGTCCGTACACTCCGTCAAGGCCTCCTCGCCGATCAACTTTCTCGACGACCACCGCTTCTTCTCCGACGCCGACGCTGATGTCAGCACCGAGGAGGCCGAGGCCGCATCCTGGTTGTTACCTAATCCAAAAACAGATCTAAATTCCTCTCAGTACTTGTTCTCCGAATCCGAACCCGTTCCTTACATAGATCTGGACTATGCCGTCGCGGATCCGAAAGCGGATCCAAAAAACTCCGCTACCGCCGACGGCGTGGTTCCGGTGCAGAGCAACTACGAGCCGTTCGCCTACGGTTACAAATACAATTCCACCACTCTCTCGCAGTCGCAGTCTCAGATGAGCCAAAGTGTAAGTCTAATCACTATCTCGCTGTGAAGTTTACTTGTTTCGAAATCGATTTTTGGAATATGATAACGTTGATTAATTTATTTGTTTGTTTGTTCTTGTGGTTGTTGAATTTTTCAGGTATCGTCGTCGTCGATGGAGGTTGGAGTTGTGCCGGACGGAAACACGATGTCGGAGATATCGAACTGCAGCTACAGCAAGGTGGCCGCGGTGACAGTGACGGCGCAGTTTTCAGCGGCGGATAGGGAGGCAAGAGTGTTGAGGTACCGGGAGAAAAGGAAGAACCGAAAGTTCGAGAAGACAATTCGTTACGCTTCGAGAAAAGCGTATGCAGAAACGAGACCAAGGATCAAAGGCAGGTTCGCAAAACGCTCTGACGCGGACCCTCTGGCTGGATACGGCGTCGTTCCGTCGTGCTGATTTCGCTTTATAATATATATATTATGTATGATGCTGCTGCTTCTTACTTTTTGTCTTCTTATGTTTGCTTTGCTGTATATATACTACGATCTTTTTTGTTTGAATTAAGCAATGTAAAGTTGCAAACAGTTTCTGTGGATCGATTTTGTAGTTTGTTGGTTGTTTTTGGATGAATTTTGGCATCTTTTGCTTATGTAAGAGAAGGTAAAAAAAGAGGTTCAGGAAACGATGATGGCAATTTCACTTACTTTTCGGCTGTGGCTGTTGTGCAGAGTTCGCAGATCAAATTCTGGAAAACTATTGGTATTCAACATCTGATTAAGAGCTTTCTTTAATCACAAATTATATTTAATCGATCTTTTTAGTTTATTTTATTCCTTCTCCTCATAGAGAAAGAACAACTGGCACCAATCTAGTTTAAGAAAATAGGTTTACTCCATAAATAGCACCAACTACTTTTGGTAAGAATCAATAACTATACTAATGACTTTTGGATTTCAATATTTTATGATATCGTCGTGATAAGATTTTTTTGAGTAATATTTTATCAAAATATCAGTTTATACTATTTTAATACGCGAGTGGTATCTTTTTATTTTTTTTGGCTGAATAAAAGGAAAACACTTGGAAGCCTCTACGTGTTTCATTTCATGTGGGTAATGTTTAATTTTAATTCATGTAAAGAATTCTTTTAGCCATTTTTACATGATGAATACTAAAGTAAGATTTCAAGCACATGTTCCTATATATCGGGATTCTTGTTAATCTGGTCCCTAGGTTTGAACACATTCAAAAATCACTTTAATTATTATCCAAGATAGGCAGCTTTAATTATGATCAATCTCATCTTTTAACTACACTGTCTTGATTTTAACTTCGAATGCAGTTAAATTGTAAATAGAAACTTTCATTAAAAAATTTCTTGTAATTGATGTCTTAAAATTTATAAATGTAATATATATTATATTATATAAAGTATTATTTATTAAACAATTTTATATAATTTATATTCAATTGTTTGGAAACTTTATATTTTGGATAATTAGAATAAATTTCATTATAAGGACTTTTAATTGAGAAAAAAAAATTGTACAAGTTAGTTTATAATTTTTTTTATATAATTTTAAAAATAATAATTTATGCATTAAATAATTTTTTTTTATTTTCTAATATAAAAAAAATTGTATGTAAGAAGATGGAAAGGAGAAAGAAGATGTTTTTTTATTCTTTTTTATTTATATATATATATATATATATATATATATATATTAGTATATGAAGATTTTTTTTCTCTCCAAATTACAATCTAATTAGTCCATTAATCATGAAATTCTATTATTATTATTAAATTAATTACATATAATTAGATACAATATCGTATAATATTGTATACAATAATTACGTATAATTTGATAATTATTATTTTTTTATTATTAAAAAAAAATTGTCCAACCAACTTGTTTTTAAAGAATATTAATATACTAAGTTGAATTGGAACAATCTCATATGCTACTAGAATCACTTTTTACAATAGCACTACAATTATTTTTTAATTTGAATCTACCTATGTCAACATTGATGCTTCTTCTTTCTGTCCATTAAAAATAAATAGTTACCAAACGCTTTTTTTTTTCTTTAGTGAATCATTCAACTAAAGTTCAACCAAAAAAAACAATAAATTCTTACTTTTCATTAAACCTGACTTTGGAATATATACCAATGCATACACTGATATGCTCTTCAAAAGTGTTTTTGAAAGTTAATAGTATTTCTTATGGCCCTTTTTAAAGGAATCTTTAAGAAAATTTATGTCTTATTGTTTTAACATGTTTTAATGTTTCCTTAATCATAAATTAAATATAATTTTTACCTCTAATCTCTTTAAAAAAATATTATTGACCATTCACCTTACTGAGTTCCACACTTAGTTATATGAATATCCTCTCTCTATATATATATTATTTCTTTTGGTTGGGTGATTTAGTTTAGGAAAATGATTATACACTTTAAAATAGGTTAGCAACACATTTTTTTTAAGTAATTTTAAGAAAAAGTTTTTTAAATAAAAACTTTCATACAACTTGACATCTCAGTTACGTTGATACTTCAATTAACAACAATCATTTTTTATCGTATAAAAAAATATTATTAAAAAAAAAAATCTTCCTTAAAATTTAGCTGTGCATTAACTTTTTGATAGTTGTTTTAACGTATATCTATCACTTCATAAAAAAAATATTATATTCCGATACATAAAATTACTTTAAAGCTGAGCTTATAATATTTTATATAAATGTTGCCCTTCTCTAATTTATCGACATACTTTTTAAAATAAAATTGTGATAAAACCATTAAATAGAAAAATATATAATATGTCAAATGAATCAGAGGAGGAGAGAAAACACACAAGTGGAGTTAAAGCACCATATTGTTGTAATTTTTTTAAAAAGTTACTAAGATGAATAAATTTAAAATAAATTACTAAAATAAGCCATTCGTAGTTAGAAATATAATTTTATAACAAAAAAGACGCGAAAAATTATTGTTGTAATGCATAATATTTATTTGTAAAATTTGTTTTGAATTATCGTAAAAATATATGTTTTTAAATACACAACTTTAATTTTAAATTTTGTGCGTGTGAAAAAGTAATGAGTAGTCATATGATTTATTTATTTTTCCAAATAATTGAAGTGGTATCATCACAAGTATCTTTATATACATTTTTAAATGAAATTCAACTTTATAAACTTTTTTAAGTGATAATTTTCATATTGTAATATTCGTGTTCCTGATGAATGTACTCATCTTTTTGTGAAGTAAAAAACACTTTCCTCAATTTTCTTAAATTTTTGTTTACATCATTAAGAAGCTGCAAAATTATTTTAAAAAACTATATATTTATAACAAATTAAAATTATTGTATGTTTAAACAACTGAATTAAGTGAACTCCTTCTTGCTAAAATACCTCCATTAATAACACTATGAAGAATAGGTTAAGTGGGAGATGAAATAAGTTGTTGGTGTAACTGAATGCATTTAATTCCATTAAATATACATTGTTTATTTACTTGGTACACAATTTTAAACGTGTTAATTAGGTTAACATTGTAATGTACTTTAATAAATAAAATATAGATTATAACTGCAACTATGTAATGTAATTACTATGGTAGTCAATATTCAAAACAATTAATATCAAATAACTATCTTTAACTATTTTTTATTTATTTATTTTTATAAAAAACTTTCATGTTAGGCATCACATACATCATTATGTTACTTGACATCTCAGTTATGCTGACACCTCCAGTAACAACAATCATTTGTCATCACATGAAAAAAATATTATTAAAAAAATAAAATAAAAAATACAAAAATATGGGGGACTAGACCAAGATATAGTCACATTCCAGCCAAACATTAGTAAGACCCAACTTTTGAGCTTCCTTCAAAGCATATATAACTTCATAAAATTCAGCAACCAAAGCAATTTGAACGTCCAGAAGCTCCAATAAACTCTCCCATACTCCCATAGAAAATACTTCCACAAACGGTATCTGGATAACTCCTAGCAGTCCCATCCGTGTTAATTTTAACCCAGTCTGGTGAAGGAAACTCTCATCTAACAGGAAGAGAACGTAAAACTTTACTAGTACGAGTGTTAATACCAAAAAACTTGAACACATTGAAATCGAACATATAATTCTTTATTGAAGCTTTAGACAAATTACCCACTAAACAAGTTAAATCTTTAATAACCAAAATAGTCTTAGAAAACTCAATCTTATCTTGAAAACGAGCATAATTCTTCATTCGCCATATCATCAAAATAAAAAAAGTTATCACACCTAACTTAACTAATTTATTAATAAATAAATTATATGTAGTTTACATACTAACATGATATCTGGAGTATTTCATGGATGTATAGATGATTGAGTCTAAAATAAAAGAAGACATCTTATAAACATTGATAACATACTTTATTAATTTTTATAATAGACAATATATTAGAGTAAGTTCTTTAATTTTATTTGTTTTACTACTTGCATTTACTATACTCAATTAGAATTGTTTTTATTTTTTATTTTTATATATGTTTTAGTATAAATTGATACGGCGAAACTTAAATAGTAGTATATTTTAAGAATATGTTAGAAAAAAATAGAAAAACAAATTATTCATATATAATAATAATTACTAATGATAATTAAGATTAAGTGACTTTAATCAATAATTGATATACAAATATTTTTTACATGCTCGAGTGGTAGTTACAAATGTCAACGCAATAAAATTTAAACAAAATTTTAATCGATTTTAATAATTATTTTAGCTAATTACACGCAAAGTTACCTTTGATTTATTTTATGTTGTCTCTTACCTTTGCTTGAATGTGCAAGTAATAAAATATACAAGTTTGAGGTTTTTTTTCTTTCATTTGAGATATTTATTGAATGTTAATGCAAAACTAAAAAAAAAAATACTTAGAAAGTATGGTTTACGCAAGTTCAAATGATAGTTTAAAGAAAAAATGAAAATGGTTTGTAATACTTGGATTGTATCTAGTATTAATAGAAAAGTCAAAGATATAAACAATGATAATGTTAATAATTTATGCTTGCTTCCTAGATCATTCAATTGACTTAAATCTTATAATGTTTTTCCACTATGCAGAAATTATTTAAAAAATCATAACTTAATATAATATTCACTACCTTGGATAATACATCACTTGATAAGCAAGAATGAATATATGATACGTTTTATAGTATTTATGCAAGTTGACATGCAAATTAATATTCCTATTACAGTGTATTAATTAAATAAATAAAACTCTATATAAAGTTTTGAATTCTTTTTCATTTTTCCATTCACCCTTTATTTCTGTGTTAGCAATACTATTCACTCAACTCTATTCTTCACATTTTCCTTTTCCTTTATGTCTCTTTGAACTGGAAGATTGATATATAAATATATATATATATATATATATTTCTTTATTTCTATTTATAGTTTGTGCATTTTATTTTTATTTGGTTAGTTTTCTTGTGTGTACTAATTATGAAGATGTGGACAATGAAGATAACTATTTGGTTCTCTCTCGTGCACAAGAGCAAAAGCTGCTTTGTTGAATAAATGTTTTCTGAGTCCATAATTGATCTCTACTCACTTAATTTTTGTATTTAAGCATATAAATAATTTTTATACATATGTATTATAACTTTGTACTTTAGTTTATTGAATGATTACTGTGTGTAACGGATGCAAGGGCATTTTGATTTTTTTTTTCTTAGAATGCATAGTATTTATTTTTGGAATTTAATAAATATTTATTCATATTTTTTTTTTTAAATTTTTATATTAGGTATCATTATACAACTTTTACATCTCAATTAGACTGACATGAAATATTTGTTCATATTTTTTCTTTAACTAATTGATAAGTTTTTTTTTTTCTAAATTTATAATGCATGTTATTCATTTTTTTTATTTTTTTAATATAATTTTCTTATCTTTTTTATTTAGTTTTTATCATTATAGAATAAGAGAGATTAGTTATATTTTTTCATACATTTAATATTTTAAAATTCTTTTTGTAGTATTTGGTGAAGAAAAAAAAAGTTGAGAGAAAAATATATTAAAACAGAGAAAATACTAATATTATTTGGTTGAGTGATATTGTAAAGAGAAAACCATTAAAAAATAGAAGAAGCAAATTTTTTCCAAATAATGTGATTTCTTATCTAGCAATAGTCTTTTTTTTTTTCTTGATCAACCGATTTTAAATAAAATAATGAGGTGAGAGATTAATATTACAAATTGTTTTTGTGTCATGTGTAGAAAAGGAGACTACAGGACACCTCTTTTTCATGTGCAATTCCTCATGCAAGATTTGGAATATGTGCAACCTGTGGATTTAAGTGATTTTTGTTATGCAGGTAAATGATATAACATTTTTACCAATATTTTCTCATGCAGCTAAATAGAAAACAGAATAGAGCATGAAGATGCATACGAATGGGAGTTGTTTGGGCAATTTGACAGCAGAGAAATAAAATTATTTTCTGTAATGGAAAAAGAGATGTGTTGGAAATATTTGCAGTGGCACACTTAAACACATGGAGCTAGATTATCAACAAGAATCCAAAGGTACATTGTAGTCACTTAGACTGGTGTTTAAATCCTCTTGAGTGCAATTGACTACTTTGGTGAGTCTATAATTCATGTTTAAACTGAAGACTATTTTCTTGATGCATCTCTCAATGTCTATTTTCTTGATGCATACTTGCTTTTCTGTGTGCCTATTTGTCTAGCTTCTGTCAGGGTAGCATATTATCTATCTGCAAAATTTAAATGCTAATAGGTTGGGAAGGGGTTTTGTTTTCTGACTTTGCATGAAAACAGGTTACATTTCATTCAGAAGGAAAGTTGGATTGCAGTGAATTATACTCTTGCTTCTTGTATAGATCTAAACTTTGTTGTAAATTTTTGGTGTGGGTGATTCTTGTTATTTGGTATTCTCATCATCATATCATTTTGTGGGAAACCATGTTAGATCTCCTAGATGTTAGGATCTTTATCAGTTTCTTTTAGGGGTTAGAGTGCTTTCTATTTGGAGGATGTTGTTTTTTTATCTATGTATCATAGAGTTTCAAAAACTCCAATTTTATTTTTTTTTCTGATGATTTTTTTTTTCTAACAAGAGAAAAATCCGACAAGCTTTATAGAGAAAGAATATAACGAAGTGTCCTTTAAGTCTTTTCCATCAATTCATGATAGTGATTAAATCTTCACTTATTAAGGTTGAACATAATCAATAAACTAAGTTGTGTATTTTTAATTATATATATATATTTTAAAAAATCTATTGATGATTCGTCTTTGTGCTTTATGAGAAATTTCAACTCTAAGGCCCTGTTTGGATCCAGGGGTGGTGTTGTCGACGACGGAAGTCACAACAGCACCCTGTTTGGATCCATGCATGGTTGCGGGTGAGTGTGGAAGGAAGGAGAAAGTTGAGTGAATTCTCCTTCTGTTCAAAGATGAAGAGAAAGTTGCATTGTAGAGTGGGAGTGTCAAGTCATCCGAAGGAAGTTACAAAGTTGCCCTTGCTTTTGCTGGAATCAAGAGGAACAGTGGCCCTGCATGCATGCCACATGAAGCCATGAGATTCCTGACTTGGCTCAGGAATCGTTTGACTCTGTGTGAAACTGTGAAAGGAGAGTGAATGCAGTGGGTGAGGTAGGTGGGTGTGAAGCTGGCTATATAACAACATGAAGGTGGTTCCTCCATTCACAGAAAACCAAAGAAACCGAGCCATCAAAGAGTGCAGTGTAGTGTGGTTGGAGAGATTCCTATAAGCCATCATAGTTTGTGTTAGGATACCTTGTTCATCTCACGTCCTGGGTTGATCTGTGTGATTCATCTGGGTTCATCTGGGTTCGTCTGAGGTGAGAGCTTTTTTTTGGAATGGTGCATAATCGATTATGCCTCAATTAGAACCAGTTAGATAATCGATTATGGTGCAGATAATCGATTTTTCAAAGTTAGTAATCGATTATCTGTAGTGTTGAAAAAGGGCCATAATCGATTATTGAGTGCCATAATCGATTATCCTATGTGTATAACTGAGAGCATAATCGATTATGTTCTAAATTTTTTTGGAATTCTGTGTTTCTTAATTTTTTTTATGTGATTTTCAGGCACTGTTCTTCATCCTATCAGT